>Ga0209130_1000039_pt1 | contig 263493 bp, 249 predicted proteins | sample AraplaMF_Cvi_mLB_FD_184264 | JGI IMG/M metagenome (GOLD analysis project Ga0209130, IMG submission 184264) | Arabidopsis root microbial communities from the University of North Carolina, USA - plate scrape MF_Cvi_mLB (SPAdes) (version 2) | ecosystem: Host-associated > Plants > Roots >... | reverse complement strand
TCGCTGGCAGCGACGGCGGCGGCAGGACCTGGGCTACGATCGCGACACTCCTGCAGACAGCAAAGATGAATGCCGTCGATCCGCAAGCCTGGCTTACCCAGACACTTGAGCGCCTCGCAAATGGATGGCCCAGCAGCGATATTGACGCGCTCATGCCGTGGAACTACGCCGCCTGAACGGCCCCGGCTTGTCGCTTACCTTGTTCTCACGGAACAGGCCTGAAAGACGCTTTTCCGGCTCCGCTGACGGAATCCGCGTCAAGCCCCGTGACCGATGTCTCGCGCCTCCACGCCACTCACCAGATCCGAATGGCTATGTTTTCGAACACCGCCTGGCAATCTGCGCACCCTCTCGATTCCCCCACGTGACCAACCCCGCCCCGATGGTCTTCCTCCCGATGATGAGCAACACCGGGGTGCCTCGCGATAATCTCAGTCCCGGAACTGATGCGCCGTTTTATCAGTGACCTCTCCCATCGTAGTCGATTGCCGCGGACCTCACGCGTGGCCGCACGACGTTGACAAAGGTGTTCACGCGCTCAGCCAACCATGCGAACGCTTCGCTCTTGCCTTGGGGGGTGTTTAACGCCGGGAAGGCCTTGCTGTCGGCGATCGTCTTCCGCCCGTTTCGGTCAATGATCGTTGCCGTACCGCCGAGGTCGCTCTTGATGTCGTCCCAAGCCTCTACGATGGTCTGCATCGCGAACTCGCCAGCACTATTGCGGCTTGCGGAGAGGAAGATGCCGAGCGTGTTTCTGGCTTTGTCGCGGTAGACTGTTAGCCACGAACTCCCATTGGACGCGGGCATCATAACGGCGATGTAGCCCGTTCGGCTGGGATTCGGCATCGGCTGCTCCGGGTCGTCGATCCGGAGCTCCCGCACGAAATCAGTCCAAAATTGTAGGCGCTCCGAAGCAATGGCCTGCCGATCGGGATCGAGATCGTCCCCATTATCCGGCGCGGCATCGTCGCCATCGACGACGCGATGACCATCGGGTACGGAGATAACGGTCCGCGTGATTGATGCGGTCCTCGCCAACACGCGCGGAGTAACAAGCAAACCACCGCCGGGCAAAGCAAAGATGGGCATTTCGACGAGGCCCATGGAAAAGTGGAGACCGGCGTGGCGTTGGAGGTACTCGGCGATAGATTCGACGCCTTCGCGGATTCCGTCACCAACAATCAGCAGCAGGAACCGTCCTCGGCGGAGATTGTGGCTTAGCGCGTCATTGAAGGTGATCTCGTCCACAGCCGGATCTACTGCGCGCACCAGATCAAGCATCGCGTTGCCTGGTCTGCCGAGGCGCCGGCTAACCTCGCGCTGAAGATCTGAAGACGTCCAGCGACTGAGTTCCTTGGCATAGTCGAGGATCTGTCCCACGACCTCGCGACGACTTTCGGGGTTCCGCCAGAGCTTACACTCGACGAGAATGGGCAGACCTGATGGGGTCACCAGAAGGTTATCGATTGCGCCTGCTGGCGTCATTAACTCCCGGCAGATTGCGACGGGACTTTTGAACGAGGGATCAACCTCTTCGATTGGGAGAGATCCAGGATGCTTGTGCACGAGATCCTGGATGTCAGCCTCACCGACACCGCCTTGGCTTGCAGTGAAACTGAGTTGGCTCAGGAGGGTCGTGCATTCTCCGTTCAAGATGACGGGCGCGGCATGTTGTCGTGACAATCGTTCCTCCAGCGTTGGTCCGACACTACGCCGATAGGTCCTAAAGCGACGTTTATGCTGCAACTCTGCCAGGCTTCGTAAAAGTTCCACGGCTCGAAGGTAATCTCCGAGCAACCGACGTCAGGTGCGAACGCCGTTTACACAGGTGAATTCCACCTTGACCTCAAGTCTAAGTTGAGGAAGATTTCTTTTCAGGCAATCCGGGAGCAGATCATGCGTGTCAGCGCGACGGACGGAGCATTGTCGATCAAAGCAATTTCAGGCACACACGTCGTGTTGCTTGGCCTCAATCTCGCCAAGGCAGATTGCCCCGGGTTGCTTGGCTTTGGCATCCATCGGACAGACCACACGGAAGAGGAGGCCTATTGGCTTTCCGGCCAAAAGCGTTTCGAGTGGGCTGATGACCGCTATATCGAGGGTCGCGAGGTTTCCACTCGCTTTCACCCTATCCAGTCCTTCCTTTGGCAAGACTTCACTGCCAAGCCGGATCATGAATATACCTATCGCATTAGCGAGATCCGTGGAGACCCTGAAAAAAGCGAGATAGGTCGAACCGTATCGGTGACGCTCCGCACGGAACGACAGGATGACGGCATCCACCGCATCTTCTTTAACCGCGGGGCGGTATCGTCGCAGAAGTATGCCGAGGAATTTCACAATCAGGACCCGCGTGTCGTCGGCAACCCGGCTTGGCAATGGCTTTCCCGCGGCTTGTTCGAAGCTTTGAAGGCGTTCATCGACCGGGCCGGACCAGGCCACTTCTTGAGAGCGGCGCTTTACGAAACACGCGAACCCAAAATCTTCGAGGCGCTGAAAGAAGCGGCCAAGCGTGGCGCTGACGTCCGGATTGTTTACGACGGACGCGAGAACGCAAAAATCAAGAACAAAAAGAAGGAATGGACTGGCAAATGGTCGCCGAAGGACCCGAACGAAACTGTCCTTGAACAGGTTGGTATCCTTAGCACCCTCTGCACGCCACGCACGAAGAACAAGAGTGCGATCGCACACAACAAGTTCATAATCTTTGGCGACAAGGCGGGCGCGGACCAATTCTCTCCGCAAGAGGTTTGGACCGGCTCCACCAACGTAACCGAGAGCGGCATCTTCGGGCACCTGAACGTCGGCCATAGCGTGTCCGATGCAGACCTTGCAAAGGCCTACCTGGCCTATTGGAATGAGTTGGAGAAGGATCCGGCAAGCGAAGACCTGAGAGATTGGACGGTCGACAACTCACCGATCAAGGCGGATTTGCAGGCTGGCAAAACGAACTTCATCTTCAGTCCGCGCAGCAAGACATCGCCGAGTTCGCTGGCATGGTATGTGGACATGATGAAGGGCGCCCAAAGGGCATCCTTCCTAACAGGCGCGTTCGGGCTACCGGCCGCCTTCGTCCCAGTCCTGCAGACACAGAGCGCGGCTGTACGTTATATTTTGCTGGATTCCTACGGCAGTGGCGATCCCGAGACGATCGCCGGCCGCAAGCAATTAGTCGCGGAGCTAAGGCGGTCCTCTTCCAACAAGATCGTTGTAGCAAACCTATTGCGGATGAATGCCTTTGATCACTGGCTGCAGGAGAAGCTGAATCCAATCAGCACGAATGTGCGCTACCTTCACACGAAGTTTCTGCTTGTCGATCCGCTCTCGGACGACCCCTGGGTTGTCACGGGCTCAGCCAACTTCTCGGACGATTCCACCTTTGACAACGACGAGAACATGCTCGTCATACGCGGCGACACTCGGGTCGCGGACATTTACCTGACCGAGTTTATGCGGATGTATCGCCACTACGTGTTCCGGGAATGGGCCGCGACCAACTCGGCCGACGCCACCGACGTTCCCTATCTCGATACGACAGATACGTGGTGGTCGTCGTATTTCCAAAGTGGGAATCTGAAATCGCATCAACGCGAGTATTTCGCGGCCTGATCGCCGGTCCTGGTGGCGGTGAAATCGGTCATGCGGGCTCCGACGTCCATGCGGTTTGGGGAAGCAGGCCCGAGGCGGAGGCGGCGATGGTTTCCAGTTCTTCGCGCGACGCGCCATCGCGCGCGGCGAGCGACATGCCTTCCAGCAGCGTGTTGAGCGTCAGGCCAACCCCCACAGCATTGGTGGCCTCCGGGAACTGACCATCACTGATACCCCGCCGAACCCGGTCGGTCAGCCGGTCCTTGCCTTCGTCCCGCAAGGCCTTGAGGGCCGCGTTCACTTCCTGGGCCTCCGCAGAAACATTGGTCGCCGCAAGGATCACGAGGCAGCCGCAAGGCGTGTCCTGCGACGAAAGGACTTGTGCTGATTCGAAAAAGAACGTGCGCACGGCCTCATTGACGTCGGCTGTCTCCGCCATCCGCTCCCAGATCGCATCCCAATAGGTCGCCTCATAATGATTGACGGCTTCCATGAAGAGCTGGGCCTTGTTCCCGAAGGCGGCGTAGAGGCTAGGCGGACTGATCCCCATCGCTCCGCAGAGTTCTGAGATCGACGTAGGTTCGAAACCGCGCCGCCAGAACACGCTGAGCGCGCTGGCCAGCGCCGCATCCTGGTCAAAGGTGCGGGGGCGCCCCTTTCGCCGATGAGGTGGGATGCTGGTCGTGGGTGTCATGTTGGTGCTTGTCGCTTTTTTGAAGGAACGGGCTTGACTCTGTAACGGTCGATACAGATATAGTCGTCTGTAACGACCATTACAATATGCACTGACCAGAGCCAAACTGAATGCGGAAATTTCATGCTGAAAAATGTCGAAGCAGTCCTGGGCGGCGAACATGATGGCGCAGTCGCATATGACCTTCCCACCTCAGAATTGCGCGGATGGCGGGGTCGAAGACGCCCCGGGCTGCATCCGACATCTGACCTTGTCTGACGGCGACATCCTTCGCTAGCGGCTTCTTGCCACCGACGATCCCAATCGCAGCTTCACCTACCGTTTCGAAGAGACACCCCTTGCCGTCAATGACTACCACATGACCGCGAGCGTCGTGCCGATCACGGGCGAAGCACGGAGCTTCGTTCGCTGGACGGCGCGTTTCAACGTCGCTGCCGGCCACGATCCTGCCGCCCGGTGGAAACGATCCGTGGCCTAGTGGCCGGCGGTCTCCAAGCTTTCGGCTCTTATCTGACAACCCATGAGAAAGACCAATGACCAACAACAGCAAAACAACTGATCTGTTTTCCCCGGTCCGCCTTGGCGGGCTTGAACTTGCCAACCGCATCGTCATGGCGCCGCTGACTCGCAGCCGCGCGACCGACGATGGCGTAGTTGGTGAGTTGCAAGCCACCTACTACGCGCAACGCGCCACGGCTGGCCTCATCATTGCCGAGGCAACCAACATATCTATGCAAGGGCGCGGCTATGCACTGACGCCGGGTATCTGGACAGACGAGCAGGTCGCAGGCTGGAAGAAGGTGACGGACGCCGTTCATGCGGCGGGCGGCAAGATCGTCTCGCAGCTTTGGCATGTGGGGCGCTACAGCCATAACGATCTGCAGCCGGGCGGTAAGGCTCCGGTCGCTCCCTCGGCGATAAAGGCCGAAGGCGACACCTATACCAATGAGGGCATGGTGCCAGTGGCGATGCCGCGCGCGCTGGAAACCGATGAGATTCCGGATCTCATCGCCGACTATGTCCGCGCCGCCGAGAATGCGAAGCGCGCCGGCTTCGACGGGGTCGAGGTTCATTCGGCCAATTGCTATTTGCTCGACCAGTTCATCCGCGACAGCACGAACACGCGCGCCGACCGCTATGGCGGCTCGATCGAGAACCGTACGCGCCTGACTCAGGAAGTGGTCGAAGCCGTGCTTGGTGTCTGGGATGCAGGTCGCGTCGGCATCCGCCTGTCGCCGGCCTCGACCAGCGCCGGCAACACACCGCTCGACAGCGATGTGATGGCAACCTATGGGCACCTGATCCGGCAGCTCAACCGCTTCAACCTCGCCTACCTACATATGGTGGAAGGCGTGACGGGTGGTGCACGCCAGATGCCCGAGGGCATCGACCTTGACGTGCTGCGTGCCGAGTTCAAGGGCGCGTATATTGGCAACAATGGCTATGATCTCGACCTGGCGGTGAACCGCCGCGGCGAGGGTAAAATCGATGCGGTGGCCTTCGGCCGCCCCTTCATCGGCAACCCCGACCTGGTCGAGCGCCTGCGCGTAGGCGCCCCACTGATCGATGCGCCGCGTGAAAGCTACTATGGAAATGGCGCCATCGGTCTTACCGACTGGCCAGCGCTGGCGGCTTAAACCATGGCAAAGCTATTCGAACCGCTCACCTTGCGCAGCACCACGCTGCGCAATCGCCTCGCGCTCTCACCCATGTGCCAGTATCAGGCACAGGACGGGGCAGCGAACGACTATCACCTCATCCACTACGGTAAGTTCGCCCTCGGCGGCTTTGGGCTGGTGATGGTCGAGGCGACCGGCGTGTCGCCCGAGGGACGGATCACGCATGGCGATCTCGGCATTTGGGACGATGGTCATGTCGAGGGCCTGTCGCGGATTGCCGCCGCCGTGAAGCGCTACGGCGCGGTCGCCGGCATCCAGATCGGCCACGCTGGACCCAAGGCTTCGCTTCTGCGGCCTTGGGACGGCAACTCTCCTGTTCCGGAAACGCCAAAAGTCGCGGGCGAACACCGTTGGCAGGTCTTTGGGGCGAGCACGATTCCGATGGGTCAGGGCTGGCCGGTTCCCGTGGCGCTCGATTCTGGCGGCATCGCAAAGGTGCGCTCGGATTTTGCGGATGCGGCTCGGCGCGCGCTAAGGGCGGGTTTTGATGTGCTGGAAATCCACTGCGCGCACGGATTTCTGCTCAATTCCTTCCTGTCGCCGCTGACCAACAAGCGGACGGACAACTATGGCGGCAGCCGCGAGAATCGGATGCGTCTGCCGCTCGAGATAGCGCGCGACCTGCGGTCGATCTGGCCGGAAGACAAGCCGCTATTCGTCCGCATCTCTGCTGTCGACGGCAGCCGCGAGGGCTGGCGCATCGAAGATTCGGTGGTCTTCGCCCAGGAACTCAAGACGATCGGCATCGATGTCATCGACAACTCCTCCGGCGGGTTCGGGGTCTTCGACTATCCGAACGGCTATGGTTTCCAGACGCCGTTCGCGGCGCGGTTGCGGGAAGATGCAGATATCAGGACCATGGCAGTGGGTCTGATAGTTGATCCGCATCAGGCGGAGGCCATCATCGCCAGCGGTCAGGCGGACATCGTCGCCATCGGCCATGCCGCGCTCAACAACCCGAACTTCGCCTTCCATGCCGAGCAGTCATTGGGCGCAACAAACCCCGATGCGCCGTTCAATCAATGGGAGCCCCAGTATGGCTGGTGGCTGAATAACCGGGCCAAACGCCTCGCTGCGCTCGGTCCAATGACCGCGACTGAAGCGGCCTGATCTTTAAACTCGAAAGGAAAACACTATGACGAAACCGACCTTTGTCGACGACTATTCAGCCATCGTCGAAACGCTGAATAAATACAATGAGGGTGGCAAACAGGCGAAGAGCGAGATTATGAAGCCTGCCTTCGCTGAAGAGGCCACCATTTTCGGCGTAGAGAACGATAAACTGGCGGGCGGTCCGATCTCGGGTCTGTACAACACAATCGACACAGCGTTCCGGCCCTCGCCCGAAGCGCGCGCAGCCATTGCTTCCATCGACATTGTCGGTACGGCGGCGAGCGCTCGCGTCGATACCAACGACATCTCGGGCTTCTGCTTCACCGACTTCTTCAATCTGTTGAAAGTCGATGGCAAGTGGGTGGTCGTCAGCAAGATCTACAACACCAACGACGCACCCAAGGCCTGAGCCGGGGGAACGAAACGGCGGCCGAAGTGATCCGGCCGCCTTTTTTCTCCTGATTGGAGATAGTCGAACGAACAGCATCTTCGCGGTCGGAGGGGCAGACAAGGTTGGACGGCTCTTCGTCAGCCAGGTGTGAGAGCACGGTCACACGGGGTGCCCTGCTTTCCGCCAGGCATCTCGCGCTAGTCGGTGGTGCTGTCAGCCATGTCGAACTGGAGCACCACATCCTGGTCCACGCCGGCCTTGCACCCAACGTGCCGCTACCACAGTAGTCGCGACGCGACACGAGTGGATTACCGAGCCCTTTCTCTCGTCAACGGCGACTTTCGAAAAAATGGTTATTTACGGCCATACGGTCACCCCGTCACGTCCCCGCGAAAAAGCAAGACACCGCATTGTGCGTATGCAGCAGGCCGTCTGTCCGCAGCCCATATCCATCCGAACGACGTCGTCGATTTCTTGGAAACAAGCACCTTCCAACTTGGTTTAGCGCAAGTTGTGGCTCCTCGTATCGTAGCTTGAAGTGACTTCAATTTTCCGGCACAACGCATTGAAAGCATTAGCGCAAGACGCTACTTCGTGTCAGGTCCACCACGAGCCAATACTCGCCCGGCGGGCTCTTTCGGCGTATTGGCAATAAACTTGATTTCGAAGACGCCGTTGGAGTCAGACACGCGTTGCAGGCGGCCAGCCTTGGCTCCCTCAAGAACTTCGGCGAAGCGTCCTTCCGCTTCTGCTCTTTCCCAAATCTGAGCCGGTTCGAGCAACGTACGCTCCTCTGTTCTTATTTTCTTCTCAAATACCCGATTCCAAGCAACGACGAAACCTCAGGCTGGTCGGTCGGCGATACTGCCCGACCACGGAGTCATCGATTAGGATTTTACTCCCAATGGCTTCGCAGCTCAACCGTTCAGATGTACCCAGGATCGCTTGCACCATTAGCCGTGCCCAGGCGCCCCCCCGGGGAGGAACGAGACAGCGAACATTGACTCCTTTCAAGTTGAGGGCGATGCTGACTTCCCGATAAACGGGCGATATCGTAACGACTTGCTGTGGGGGCACAGATGCGTGGCGTTCTGGTTGCAGCGATTGTGTTGACGGCACTCACAGGGGACGCCGCCGCGGGTCCCTCGGACGGTATCAAGCTGGCTACGTGGAACATCCAGACGTTGGCGACGCCCGGAAGAAAGGTCTTCGATACCAGCGCCGAGCGAAAGCAAGCCGACTATGAAGACTTGCGGGTCGTCGAACAGTCATTGAACGCAGACGTTTACGCGCTGCAGGAGATTTCGAGTCCCGCGGCTGCCGCTTTGGTGTTCCCGCCGGCTGAGTTCACCATCTGCATCACAGGTCAATGGCACGCCGACGAAAAGAAGCTTGGGCCAATTTATGATTTCGCCGCGATAGAGGCACAAGGGATAAAGCCGACGTGCTTCGACGATGCGCACAAGCCCCTCCCCGACACGGCGGTTACTGCCGGCCTGGAACCAGGCAAGCCGGACCCGCTACTGGCCCAATACACCGCAATTGCAGTGCGCAAGAGTTCCGGCATAAAAATCGATGATGTCGCGGACTTGGCGAGGTTGGGAGTGCCCCAGAATGACAAGGGCGAACAGCCAGGAACGTTCACGGTCAGGAATGTACGATGGGGATTGGACGCGACGCTTTCAAAGGGCGGCGAAAGGTTTCATTTGCTCGCCGTCCACATGAAGAGCGGGTGCTTTGACGGCTTTCTCAAGGAGGAATGGTGGGCAGCCACACAGGATGCGTGGCAGCAAGAGCCTAAACGGGACCACCCATGCGAGGTCTACGCGCGACAGCTTCCGGCGCTTCGCACGTGGCTCATGGCGCGCAAAGCGTCCGGGGACGATTTCGTTGTCGCCGGCGATCTAAACAGACGGCTCGACTTGGAATTGCTCGACAAGACTAATCCCGACCTCTGGCCGATCATCACTGGCTCGCAGACATCCGAGACGGCCGATGACATCGCGCTCACGCACATCCCACGCGATGAAACGGTCGAGACTGGCAAGGCGTGCTGGTCGGGACGGCCGCCCGCCGAGAATGTCGCGATCGATTTCTTCGTCTTATCTCCGGGGACAGAGCCGTCCGACTGGCAGACACGAGTCCGGAAGGTCTTCTTCACCGAAACCCACCGCTCCGACGGAACGCCGATTTCAGAGCCGGGTCTCGATCCGGCGATTGAAGCGAGCCGACTGTCCGATCATTGCCCGCGGGTGCTCTCGTTTTAGAAGCGCGCGCCCGGCACCGCTAGCGCGCTCGTTACACATGGCCATACTTGAGCCGCGCTAAACGGGCACCCCATATACGTGTTCGCAAGCCGTCCCGATAGACCTGGGAGCGCCCCAGCCCATTGAGCGCCATGAGCTGCTACTTGAGCATTCCCCGTTATCTTCGACCATTTGCTGCGGCTATGTCAGCCAAGACCGAAAGGGCGATTGACGACGCATCTCTAGCCTTGTCGAAGATACCTATTGGGGCCTTGATTCTCGAGATATCGGCGTCGCCGAAGCCAAGTTTGCGAAGCGCTGCGCTCCTCTTCTCATGCGTCCGACGACTCCCTAACGCTCCAATGTAGAACGGCTTTGACATAAGAGCGCTCTGCAGCAGAGGGAGTTCGCGGTCCAAGTCATGGAAGAGCAACGCGACGGCCGAAAACTCGTCGATATCTGCCGAAAAATCGCGCGGGTCCATCGGTCGGTCGATTTGCATGACATTGTAACCGGCCGCGCGTGCAACCTGAACCGTCGTGGTCAATTCAATGGACCGGCCGCACAGCAGCAAACGCGTTTGAGGTTGGTAGGACGTCACAAATAGGTCGTCCTTCCAACCGATGTGGCCTTCGACCGCGCCCCCAAATTCTATGCGTTGTAAAGCAGCAGAGTATCTGAGAGTGGCGGGACGACGAGCAACAAGGTGTGACAACACGACCTCCACCGGATGCGCCTCTCTGAGAACGTGGATCGAAACATTGATCCCTCCCCCGCACGGGAGAACGATGTCGAAGAAGGGCGAACCCTCGCCAAGCTTCAGGAAACGGTCATGGCCTACCCGCAACGCCGCGATTGCTTCCGACGCCACCGCTGCTTCAGTACAGCCTCCCGAGATAAAACCGCAATAGCCGCCATCGGCTCGCACCGCCATGTGCGACCCGAGCGGGCGGGCCGCGCCTCCCCGGATATCCACGAGAGTGACCAAAGCGACGGGAACGCCCGCCACAAAGGCCTCGTAGGCAAATCGCAGGATTTCTGCCGCTCGGTCGGTTAGCAATGCGACGATCGGAACCACGGCGTCCTGCGCAACACTCTTACTCTTAGAAGCCACTCTACAACCTCCGCGGCACCCAGGGATCATGCTGTTTGGGAAAACTTCTACCGCTCAAGAATTCTTCGAATCTGGCCGTCGACATCGTCGACGGCAGCCGCAGCGTCGACTCGTCGGAGGAGTTGCCGTTGCTGGTAGAAAGGTGACAACGCCTCCGTCGCACGGACAAACTCTTCGACGCGCCTCCTCAGCACTTCGGGATTGTCGTCGGAGCGGGCCGTCGCCCCGACCGCGCGAGATTGCTCGGCTCTTTTGCTGACACGCTGTTCGAGAAGGCCCATCGGGATATCAAAGAGGATGACGTGGTCGAGAGGGGAGCCCAGGGCCCCGAGAAGTCGTTCCAGAGCGCTGGCCTGATCGACTGTTCGGGGAAACCCGTCAAGGATGAACCCTTTGTCGTGGGTCCCGGCGGAGAGCCGCTCCTGCACGAGGCCAATCACGACCCCGTCTGGTACAAGGACCCCCGCGCCGACCGCCGCCTGGGCCTCTCGACCGAGAGACGTTTGCGCTTTGATGGCATTGCGCAGCAGGTCGCCTGTCGAAATATGGAGGAGGCCATGCCTTTCCACGAGGCGCTCAGCCTGAGTTCCCTTCCCTGCACCGGGCGGTCCCAGCAGAACGAGATTCAACATCGTCAAACTCCCATGCACATGTGTTTGATTTCGAATTAGTCATCCATGCCGTAATTGCCCCTCGCGCCCGTTGCCGCTTCCTTCATGTCGCCGAAGGGCGCCGCCTCGGCCGAGATGGAGGCAATTACCGAGATGACCTTGCCGTCGTGGCTGCTCCGCCAATCGCCTCGAATGAGGCGTTGGTTGCGAATCAGCGATTGGTCTTCAGAGTCCGAAGAGTCATTGAAACAACCTCCAACCGCTTGCCATCACGGCCCAACCAACAAAGGCTCGAGCACGCGTCTAGCGGCATCGCTGAAATGAACGGGGCGCCGAGCCAGACGGTCGACGTTCACGTGAACAAAAAAGCCCTCTGCGGCAGCAATCCCGTCCTCATTGCGAAAGAGCCCGATCTCGTAGCGAACGGAGGAATTGCCGAGCTTCGCGACCCTGATCCCCGCCGTGACGACGTCTGGAAACGCCATTTCGGCATGGTAGCGGCAACCCGTTTCGACCACGAGGAAGATCTCGGCTCCGCGTTTGATTTCGAGCACGCCGTTTTGGATCAGGAAGCCGTTCACTGCCGTATCGAACAGGCTGTAGTGGACGACATTGTTCATGTGCCCGTAGGTGTCGTTGTCCGACCACCGCGTGCCAATGGTGTGGAACACCTTGTAGTCAGACCGCTTGCCAGGAAGATTGCGCTCCGCCATCACCAGGCCGCCTTGTAGATGGAAAGGGCGTCGCTCTCGGTCACCTCGCGCGGATTGTTTACCAGCAACCTCGTCTGCTTCATGGCATCGCGGGCCATTCCAGCCAGATGCTCTTCTGCAATCCCCACGTCGCGCAGCCTGGACTGCAATCCGAGCCTCACTGAGAGTTCGGCGAGCCGCTCGATGAAGGCCGCGCAGCGGCCCTGGGTCCCCTGTTCATTAGCTAGTTCCGGGAACGCGTCCGCTGCGATCTCGGCGTAGTCGGATGCCGCGTTCGGTGCGTTGAAGCGCAAGACATGCGGCAGCACGAGAGCGTTCGAAAGGCCGTGCGGAACATGGAAGGTCCCGCCGATCGGATACGCCAGAGCGTGTACGGCGGCGACAGGAGAATTGGCAAAAGCCTGCCCCGCCAACATCGAACCGAGCAGCATAGCGCCCCGTGCCTCAGGATCCCTCCCATCGAAAACTGCTCTTTCGATGTTGGCACCCAGCAGTTGGAGCGCCTGACGAGCCAGCATCTTCGACAAGGGATTGTTATTAACGTTCTTGGAGGTATAGGCCTCGATCGCATGAACCATCGCGTCGACGCCTGTGGCGGCCGTGATGGCAGGCGGAAGTCCCAAGGTCAGATCCGCGTCGAGGACGGCGATGTCGGGAAGGATGATCGGCGATGACACACCCCGCTTCTCCTCGCCACCCACGGTGATGATAGAGACCGGCGTAACTTCGGAACCTGTCCCGGCTGTCGTCGGGACGAGTACCAAGGGGAGACGTGGCCCGTTTGCGTTTCCGACGCCCCATGCCTCGTCGATGTTCTCGCCAGATCCGCAAAGCAGGGCGACGACTTTCGCCACGTCCAGCGACGATCCGCCGCCGAAGCCTATGACGCCGGTAGCGGCTGCGACCTTCGCAGCTTCTACTGCCGCCTGGACGGTCGTCAGCGAGGGATCCGCTTCTACACCGTCGAAGACGGTCGGCTGGATCCCCGCCTCCGCGAGAGACGCCAGAGCCGGTTCGCAAAGCCCGAGGGCCCGTAGGCCGGGGTCCGTCACGAACAATACGCGGTCTCCAAGCTTTGTTTTGACAAGGCCGCCGATCTCCGCAGAGGCGCCCGACCGGAAGACGATCTGACCGGTCGTGCTAAAGACAAAGGGTTGCATGGTAGTCTCCTGTGAATGCTGCTGCGTCACGCCGCAGGAAGGCTCTCGCGAAGTTTGACGCGGAGGATCTTCCCGGAGCCGGTGCGGGGAATTTCGGCGACGACGTACACGCGATCGGGCACTTTGTAGGCCGAGAGACGGTCTCGGCAGTGTTTGATCAAGTCGTCTTGATTGAACGGCTGCCCGGACTTCACGACGACGCAGGCGACGGGAACCTCTCCCAGCATGGTGTGCGGGACCCCGATGACCGCGCAATCCATGACCGTGTCGTGAAGCAGCAGGATCGTCTCCTCCACTTCCGCCGGCGCGATGTTCTGCCCGCCTCGGATAATCAACTCCTTCAGCCGGCCGGTGATCGTCAGGAAGCCATTCTGGTCGGCTTTGGCGAGGTCGCCGGTGTGATACCATCCGTCGACCACGGCCTTTTGTGTCTCCTGAGACTTGTTGTGGTAGCCCTGCATCAGATTGGGACCTTTGCAGATCAGTTCGCCTTCAATCCCGCTCGGCACGTCCAGCCCGGTCTTCGGATCGACGAGCCTGACGGTCAGGCCGGGCAGAGGCAGTCCGCAGGAGCCCGGAACGCGCCACCTTCCCGGCCAGTTCATCGTGACCATCGTCGACGTTTCGGTGATCCCATATCCGTCCAGCAGCGGAACGCCGAAAAACTCTTCGAAGTCGCTGTTCAAGGTTCCGGGCAGGATGGCGCCGGCAGAGACGCAAACCCGGACCGACGAGAGCAGCTTTTCGCCGCTCGCCTGACATGCCGAGAGGAAATAGTGGAAGACGGTCGGTACGCCTGGCATGAACGTGAAGCGCCCGCTTCGAAGCAATTCGGTCGCATGAGAAGTCGAAAACTTCTCCATGATGTATTCGCTCGCGCCGGTCGCGATGATCGACAGAACAGCGATGTTCAGGGCGTAGGAATGGTAGAGCGGCAGCGTGTTGAGAACGACGTCCTCGTGGTTGAGGCCCGCAATCGGGGCCCAGCACGCGGAGGTCACCCAGAGCATGGAACGCGTCGACAGCAACACTCCCTTGGGCTGGCCCGTCGTCCCGGACGTATAGACGATGTAGGCGGGACGATCGACGTCTTCGTCGTCCTCGAAGACCGACCCATGTGTTCGCAGCGGGGTCTCAAAACCGCCGTCCTCGTCCGCGCAAAGCAGCACCATCGGTTTCTCCACCGCCACCATCAGCGCTTCCGCCATTGGCCGCTTTTCAGGCAAGGTGATCAGCACCGCGCATGACGCATCGGTGATCCGGTAGCCCAGCTCAGCTCCCGTCGACTCGATGCTTACCGGAACGGCGACGCCTCCCGCCCGAACGACGGCCAGGCACGCCACAACCCAGTTAACCGAGTTGGGCAGAAAGATCGCCACCGCTTCGCCCTTCTTGAGGCCGAGTGCGGCGAGATGGACGGCAAGGTCCTCGGTTTCGCGGTTGAGTTGGGCGTACGAGACGGACCGCCTCTTATCCTCAAACGCCAACTTGTTCGGGTACAGCCTTTCGTTCCGTCGGAGGATTTCTCCGACGGGTGCTATAAGTTCGAAGTGTATCATTGATGCCTCCCGCTCCTCCGGCTACACCATGCAAAAACCGCCATTGACGCTGACCACCTGCCCGGTGATCCAGGACGAGGCGTCCGACGCCAGAAAGGTCACCATCGGCGCGATGTCATTCGGCTTTCCGATGCGTCGCAACGGATAGGCCTTGACGATTTTCTCGCGATTCTTCTCGAGGAATTCCGGATCGGAATGCGACGTCTCGATAAGCCCGAGCGAAACCGTGTTGACCGTGATGTTGTTGCGGCCAAACTCCCTGGCCAGGGACTTGCCAAGCGCGATTGTGCCACCCCGCGCCGCCGCGGCAAGGGCAAGGTTGGCCTCGCCGATGCGCGAGCTGTCGCCGACGAGGTTGATGATGCGGCCCGAGTTCTGTCCGATCATCAACGGCGCAACTTCGTGGCAGCAGTTGATCGCGCCGTAGAGGCAGACATCGATTTGCTTCTTCCACTCATCCGGCGTCGATTCCACGAACCGCTGATACTTGACGTAACCGGCGTTGTTGACGAGAACGTCGACCGTCCCGAAGTCCGCCTTGACGGCCGCGACCATGGCTTTGACCTGACCATTATCGCTGATATCGGCCTGATAGGCCCTTGCACGCCCGCCACTGGCTTTGATCGACTCGACTACTGCCTCGGCTTCTGCCTCCGAGCGGCTGTAGTTCACGGCGACGATCGCGCCCTCTGCGGCGAGAGCACGAGCGATATCGCCGCCAACATCACGCCCCCCGCCGGTGACGAGCGCGACTTTCCCATTCAAATTGGTCTCCATTGCAATGCTCCTTGACTCTTTGGTTTCCTGCCAGCGCAGCGAATTCAGTGACAAACTCCGCAGGCGGGGCTCGTCATTTCCCGAGAAAGCGTGGTGCGCGTTTCTCCTTGAAGGCTTGCCGGCCCTCGATGTAGTCGAGACTCGCACTCGCCTCGTCGATTTTGCGTTCAGCAGCCTCTCGGTCGAGTTGCCCGCGCGCGCACCCATTCAAGATGAACTTGGCGCCCTGGATGGTGAGCGGCGCGTTTTCGGCGATCTCGGCAGCAAGCGCTCCGGCGTCCACCAGGGGATTATCGGCGACCCGGTCGACGAAGCCGATATCAAGGGCTTCCTCGGCAGCGAAGCGCTTGCCGGTGTAAAGAATTCGTTTTGCGGGCGTGACGCCGACGAGGTTGAAGAGCTTCCGCGTCGCTGATACGCCGTAAACGATGGACAGCCGCGCGGCAGGGATGCCAAAGACGGCGCTTCGCGCGGCGATCCTGAAGTCGCAGGACATGGCCAGATGCGCAGCCCCCCCAAGGCAGTAGCCCCGCAGGGCGGCGATCGTTGGCTTGGAGATGGCATAGATCGCGTCACCCGCCGCGTCGACCGCCACCTCGTATCGCTTGCTATCCTGGAGCCCCTCGCGGACCTTGTCGAATTCGCTAATGTCAGCGCCAGCGGAAAAGTCGTCGCCCTCGCCGGTCAGGATGACGCAGCGGACCCGCGGGTCGCTGTCAAACTCTGTAAAGATGCGCGCCAACCCCTGCCACATGTCGTAGGTGACGGCATTGCGCTGCATTGGGCGGTTCAATGTGACGGTTGCGACACCATCCACGGTTTCAACAAGGATGTCACTCATGGCCTGCTCACTGGGCTCCTGGAACCTGCTTGCGCAGGCGTACCGGTGTCTTTTGGAAAGGCGCCCGGCCATGAGAGCCGGGCGCCCCTGGCTTAGTTCTTCACAAGTGGGCACTGGCTTTCGGAAAGCGGCCTGAACGCCTTGTCGCCGGGGATCGTCGTAACGAGCTTCAGGATGTCCCATTCACCGGTGGATTCCGCCGGCGTCTTGACCTGGTAGACGTACATGTCGTGCACCATCCGGCCGTCTTCGCGGATCTTGCCGTTCTTCGCGAAGAAGTCGTTGACCGGCGTTTCGCGTATCTTCGCCATGACCTGCTGGGCGTCGGTGGTGCCGGCGGACTGGACGGCCTTCAGATAGTGGATCGTGGACGAGTAGTCGCCCGCATCGCCCATATGCGGCGGGCGGCCCACTCGCTCCTGAAACCGCTTCGCAAACGCCCGCGTCTCGTCGTCGCGATCCCAGTAGAAGGCGTTCGTCAAAATCATGCCCTGCGCCGTCTCGAGACCGAGCGAATGCACGTCCGTGTCCCATACGAGCAGACCTGCGACGGTCTTGCCCGACGCGGCCAGTCCGAATTCGGAAGCCGACTTCACCGCGTTGACGAACGTCGTCCCGGAACCCGCCATCGCGACGACCTGGGCCGGCGACGCCTGCGCCTGCAGCATGAAGGCGCTGTGGTCCGAAGTCTCGATCGGATAGCGCACGGAACCGGACACCTCGCCGCCGTTGGCCTTGACGATCTGCGTCGCGTCGGCCTCCAGCGCATGGCCGAAGGCATAGTCGGCTGTGAGGAAGAACCAGTTCTTCATGCCCTGCGAACTCAGCTGATTGGCCGTGCCGTTCGCCAAGGCGTAGGTGTCGTATGAGTAGTGGATGCTGTTCGGCGTGCAGCCATCGTTCGTCAGACGCGACGAGCCGGAGCCGTTGACGATAGCGATCTTGTCCTCGTCTTTCGCCACCTGCGTAACGGCCAGCGCGATACCGGAGTTGATCAGATTGTTGATCATCGTCACGCCTTGCGATTCGTACCACTCGCGCGCCGTGGCCACGGCCACTTCCGGCTTGTTCTGGTGGTCGGCGACGACGACCTCGAGCGGGCGATCAAGGACCTTTCCGCCGAAATCCTCGACCGCCATCTTCACCGCCGTGATGGCACCGTCACCGGACTCGTGTGAAAACTGACCGCTGACGTCCGTCAGAACGCCAATGCGAATAGGGCCCGAATTCTGGGCGGACGCGCCGACCGACATCGCGCCTATCGCGGCGGCGCTCGCCATCAATACCTTCATGAGCTTCACGACTAAACCTCCCATTTGCTCGGCGCGCGGTCTCCTCCATCGCGCCATACTATCACTTGCGTTATCATACTACGACGCTTTGCAGCGCAGTGGCTTTGTGCGGTGCATCAGCGTATGGACATTATGGTAAGCAGAAATTTCGCAAGTATGCAAGCTTGCATTATTAGACTTTGTGTGTTTTCTTTCTTCACCTTCCCAAACTTGGAAAGGCTGCGGGAGCCGTCTGTTAGGCATCCGCCGGAGGAACACTTTAAGCCGGTTGGGAGGACTCATGCCGGACTCAGCACCCATCATCGAGGCGCGACGCCTGACGCGCGCATTCGGTGGCTTCGTCGCCGTGAAGAACGTCAACCTGAAGGTTCGCGGCGGGACCATTCATGCGCTCATCGGACCCAACGGCGCCGGCAAGAGCACGCTCTTCAATCTGTTGACGAAGTTTCTGTCGCCGAGCGGCGGAAACATCTTCTTCAAGGGCCGCGACGTGACGCAGATGGCGCCAGCCGACATCGCCCGACTCGGCCTTGTGCGGTCGTTTCAGATCTCGTCCGTCTTCCCGCACCTCAGCGCCCACGAGAATGTGCGGGTCGCGCTGCAGGCCCGCGAACGGGAAACCTTCGCCTTCTGGAAATCCAACCGCTCTCTTCGACGATTAAACGACGAGGCCTCGAACCTGCTGGAAAGCGTCGGACTGTCCGACCGCGCCAACACGAGGGCGAGCGAGCTTTCCTACGGCCGCAAACGCGCGCTGGAATTGGCAACGACCCTGGCGCTCGATCCGGAAGTTCTGCTCCTGGACGAACCGATGGCAGGCATGGGGACCGAAGACATCGGGCGAACCGCCAATTTGATCCGTTCGGTCGGAAAAGGGAGGACCATTCTCATGGTCGAGCACAATCTCGGGGTCGTCGCGGATCTTTCCGACGCGATCACGGTGCTACGGCGGGGCGAGATCATCGCCGAGGGAACCTATGCCGAAGTGTCCTGCGACAACGAAGTCCGAAAAGCATACATGGGAGGGGCACATGGCTGAAGCCTCGCTACTCAACGTCAGCAATCTCGAGGCTTGGTATGGCGAGAGCCATGTCTTGCACGGCGTCACCTTCGACGTACGCAAGGGCGAAGTCGTCACTTTGATCGGCCGCAACGGCGCCGGCAAGACGACGACGCTGCGCAGCCTCATCGGCGTGGTCGGAAAACGGCGCGGCACTGGACTTTTCAAGGGCGTTGACCTCCTGAACGTCGCGCCGCACAAGGTCGCCCGCCTGGGGATCGGCTATGTTCCCGAGGAACGCGGCATATTCTCGACGCTTAGCGTCATCGAGAATCTGATGTTCCCGCCCGCCTGGCAAGCCGGCGGAATGGAAGTCGACGAGATCTACAGTCTGTTCCCGAACCTGAAAGGTCGCGACCACACTCCTGGAACGCGCCTCTCCGGCGGCGAGCAGCAGATGCTGGCGATTGGCCGAATTCTACGAACCGGCGCCGATTTCATCCTGCTCGACGAACCCACTGAGGGTATCGCGCCCGTCATCATTGACGAGATCGGGGCGGCGCTTCGCGTGCTCAAGGAACGCGGAATGACGATCATCCTCGTCGAACAGAACCTTCGCTTCGCGGCCTCCGTGGCCGACCGTCACTTCGTACTCGACCAGGGCAAGGTGGTCGACGAAATTTCCAACAACGCACTCGATGCCAACATGGATCGGCTCAACCGATACCTCGGAGTCTGACCATGGTTCATCTTTTCAAACAGGTAGAGACCGATGACTGAAATCTTCGGGGTTCCCATTGCCGTACTTCTCGGCCAACTGCTGCTTGGCCTGATCAACGGCTCGTTCTATGCGCTCCTAAGCCTGGGCCTGGCGATCATCTTCGGCATGCTCAACGTGATCAACTTCGCGCACGGCGCCTTCTACATGCTGGGCGGATTTGCCGCCTGGTTCCTCCTTTCTCGGCTCGGCCTCGGCTACTGGGGCACGCTGGTCGCCGCCCCCCTCATGGTCGGCGCCCTCGGCGTGGTGGTGGAGCGCCTGCTCCTGAGGAGGCTCTACCGGATGGACCATCTTTACAGTCTCCTCCTGACCTTCGGCATCGCGTTGATGGTGGAGGGCCTCTTCCGCCATATCTTCGGATCGGCCGGCATGCCATATCCGGTACCGCCGTCGCTGACCGGCGGCATCAACCTCGGCTTCATCTTTCTGCCGATATATCGCGGCTGGGTGATCGTGATCTCGCTGGTCATCTGTATTCTGACTTGGCTTGCGATCGAACGCACGAAGCTCGGCGCTTACCTGCGCGCCGCCACCGAAAACCCCGCCCTCGTGCAGGCGTTCGGTATCAACGTGCCGCTTATGCTTACACTCACCTACGCATTTTGCGTCGGACTGGCCGGCTTCGCGGGCGCGCTCGCCGCTCCACTCTATCAGGTGAGCCCCGGCATGGGTTCCAGCATCATCATCGTCGTCTTTGCCGTCGTGGTCATCGGCGGCATGGGATCGATCGGCGGCGCGATTGTCACGGCACTTGGGCTCGGGATCATCGAGGGTTTGACCAAGACATTCTATCCCGCCGCATCCTCGATCGCCGTTTTCGTGGTCATGGTGCTCGTCATTCTTATTCGGCCGTCGGGCCTCTTCAATCGCGAGGCATGATCATGAGCAGCGCAACCCTCTCCACTTCGACCCCTGGTGCCAGCCTGCGACGCACGACGACTACGCTTCTAATCTCGGCGGTTGCCGTCCTCATGCTGTGTGCGCCGCTCCTGGTTTATCCGCTTTTCCTAATCAAGATACTGTGCTTCGTCCTGTTCGCGGCGGCATTCAATCTTGTCCTTGGATACGCTGGCCTGCTGTCGTTCGGGCACGCCGCCTTCTTCGGTGGCGGCGCCTACATCGCGGCGCATGCTGCGAAAGTCTGGCACCTGCCGTTCGAACTGGCGATCCTTGCCGGCACTGCGTTCGCCGCCACAGTGGGTCTTGCGTTCGGCGCGTTGGCAATTCGCCGCCACGGCATCTACTTCGCAATGATCACCCTCGCGCTTGCTCAGATGGTTTACTTCCTAGCTGTGCAGATGCCGTTTACCGGCGGCGAGGACGGCATCCAGGCCGTACCTCGCGGCTATCTGCTGGGAACCATAGACCTCTCGTCCATTACGGCGATGTATTACACCGTGCTCGGCGGCGTGGTCATTGGGCTGCTGATCATCTGGCGTGCCGTCAACTCTCCGTTTGGCCACGTGCTGTCGGCAATACGCGAGAACGAAGTCCGCGTCACCTCGCTGGGTCTCAAGCCCGATCACTACAAACTCATAGCTTTCACGCTTTCCGCCGCGTTGTCCGGCTTCGCCGGCGCGTTGAAGGCCATCGCGTTCCAACTGGCGTCACTGGTTGACGTGACCTGGCATATGTCAGGCGAAGTCATTCTGATGACACTACTCGGCGGAATGGGGACGCTCATCGGCCCTATCGTCGGCGCGAGCATCGTGGTCGGGCTGGAGCACTTCCTGGCCACCAGCGGTCTGCCGATCACGTTCATAATCGGCCTGTTCTTCGTCGTATGTGTGATGACATTCAGGCGCGGGCTGTTTGGCGAACTGAAAGCTCTCCTGGAGCGGCAACAGTCTTGACACGAAGTCTCGTTATGAAAGCTTTATGCCGGGGTCGCTTGACCCCGGCTTTTTTGTCAGGTCCGACTGCGCGACCGAGTGCCGAACAGATATCCGATCGCGCCCGCCATGACGACCTGCACCACGCTGGCTGCGTCAGGCGACATGTGACCGGCTCCCGCAGTGGGAGGCGCGAGACTCGGCAAGACGCCTCCATAGACAAGCCACATCGCCGTCAGCACCGCCGCGAAAACGACGGCCGCGATTGAGATCAGGCCCACCGATGTGCCCGCCGGGGAAGTGCCGGCCGATGCGGCCGTACGGAGTGCCGCCGAGCGTCCTGCACCTTCGGCTGTAGAGGCCGGGGGGACGCTCGCTGGTGCGACCTCCCGCGAAGCCACCGAAGCTTCCGGCGTCTCTCGGGGACCGGAAGAATTCTGACGCGCCTGGATCTCCTCCGCGAAGCGTTTGAAGAACTGGCCGGACATTTGCTTCGCCGTGACATCAATCAAACGCCCGCCGAGCTGGGAAAGCTTCCCGCCGATCTGCGCCTCGACGGTGTAGTGTAGAACCGTCCCGCTTGCGGCCGCCTCCAACCGCACGATCGCGACGCCTTTTGCAAAGCCGGCCACGCCGCCCTGCCCTTCGCCCGTAATTTTGTAACCGTTCGGCGGATCGAGGTCTGAAAGAGTGACCGCCCCCTGAAAACGGGCCTTGACCGGGCCGACCTTCATGACCGCGACCGCGGACATTTCCGTATCTGACGACTTTGTCAGCTCCTGACACCCCGGAATGCAGACGCGAAGGACATCCGCGTCATTTAGCGCGGCCCACACCTCTTCTTTCGTGGCGGCAATGTGCTGTTGGCCGGTCATATCCATATCTATTTCCTCCTCTCGTTGGGTTGAGGCTCGCCCCGACGATCTGGGACCAGCAGGATAGCTTGACATTCTTCCTTTAAGTCTAATAATGCAAGCTAAATATGCGAATGCAATCCTCTCAGGGAGGACGCTGAAGGAGACCGTATGACCAACCTGAAGGACGTAACTCTCATCCCAGCGGCTGACTTGGACCGAGGCCGCAGCAACTTCACTCCATCTATGTCATGGTGACCGCATGAAGCCTGCATCGTTCGACTATTTCGCCGCAAGCACGGTTGCTGACGCGGCAGAAGCGCTCGCATCGGCCGGAGGGGATGGCAAGATCATCGCAGGCGGACAGAGCCTCATGCCAATGATCAATTTTCGCCTGGTCAAGCCTTCGGTCCTCATCGACATCAATCGGATTCCGGATCTCGATCGCATCGAGCTTCGCGGAGCTCGCCTGAAGATCGGCGCCACAGTGCGGCACCACATGACCGCGACGGACGGTCTGATCGAACAGCACGTCCCCATCCTCCACGACGCCATGCACCACGTCGCGCACATGACCGTACGCAATCGCGGCACGTTTTGCGGAAGCGTATGCCATGCCGACCCCGCGGCGGAGATGCCGATGATGACGCTGTTGCTCGACGGCACGATCATCGCCTCCTCAATCCGCGGCGAGCGGCAGATTCCCGCCTCCGAGTTTTTCGTGGGCTCCCTGATGAATGCACTTGAACCAGATGAGTTCGTGACGGCGATCGAGATCGACACGCTTCCACCTGACGTAGGCTGGGGCTTCGAGGAGTTTTCCAAACGCCACGGCGACTTCGCGTTGGCCTGTGTCGCGGTGACGATGCGTATTGTTGAGGGCGTGGCTAGCGATGTTCGTTTCGGCATGATGGGCGTCGGCGACACACCGTTGCGCCTCGTCGAAATCCAGGAACTCGTCGAGGGTAATAGGGTCTCCGATGCGGTTTTAGACCGGGTCGCGGAAACGCTGGGCCGCATTCTTACCCCGAATACGGATATCCACGCGTCGGCCGACTACCGGCGACACCTTTCCGGCGTGCTTGCGCGGCGTGCTTTGCGGGACGCTTGGGCCCGCGCTGAAAACCACGGAGGACGAGCGCATGGATAAGAAGACGATCACCGTCGGCGTCAACGGCGTGCGCCACACGAGATCGATCGAGCCGCGTATGCTGCTCAGCGACTTCCTACGCTACGAACTTGGCCTGACCGGCACCCATGTCGGCTGCGAACACGGTGTCTGCGGGGCCTGCACGATTATGTTTGGAGGCAGGAGCGCGCGGTCGTGTCTGACGCTGGCTGTTCAAGCCGACGGAATGGAGATCGAGACAATCGAGGGGCAAGGCACCATTGATAACCTGGGCCGCGTCCAGGAAGCCTTCCGGCAGCATCATGGCCTACAGTGTGGGTTCTGCACCCCCGGCTTCATCATGGCGATAACCGACCTGCTACGTCACCACCCGCTCGAAACCGACGAGCAGATCCGTGAGGCACTTTCTGGAAACATCTGTCGCTGCACCGGCTACGAGCACATTGTCAACGCCGTCCGCGAACTGGCCAATGAACGAGGACCCTTGAAATGAAGATGCATTTTCTCGAAGGGGGACGTCTGCGCATGCGTCGCTCCATCTACGTTCCCGGGGCGGTCAAGGAAGAAACGATCGAACTGCCCGTTCATGCGACGCTGATAAGACACCCAATGGGCAACGTACTTTTCGACAGTGGCTGTAGTCCGGATGCGGCGAAAGATCCTCAGGCTCGTTGGGGTGGGCTGAGCAAGGTCATGACGCCAATATTTGCGCCGGAACAAACCGTCGTTGAACAGCTCAAGCGCCTGGAGTTGACTCCGGATGATATCGAGATCGTGGTCTGCTCCCACCTTCATCCGGATCATTGTGGCTGCAATGCCTATTTTCGCCGTGCCACGATCCTGTGCCACGAGGCGGAGGTCGCCGCGGCGCAGGCCAGCGGAGCCGAAAGCCACGGCTATCTTCGCCAAGAATGGGACCAGCCCCAGGGGTTCCAGACGTTCAACGCCGAACACGACGTCTTCGGCGACGGGCGGCTCGTCCTGCTTCCGATGCCGGGGCACACGCCAGGCATGACGGTCGCGCGCGTATCGACGCAGCGCGAAGGCGTTTTCGTCCTAGCGTCCGACGCGGCGCCGCTGCAGGTCAACATCGACGAGGGCGTCGCACCCAAAAACACCTGGAACCTGGATCTTGCCGCAAAAGCGCTTGCCGAACTCAAGTCTTTCCGAGACAGGGGCGACACGGTCATATCCGGACACGACGACGGCCAGTGGCAGGATTTGCGCAAGGGATTGGAGTATTACGAATGAGCCATGGCGATCATTCCGTCGAACTTCGCCCGAAGCTGGTCGGCAAGCGCGTCAAGCGCACGGAGGATCCGCGACTGCTCACGGGCGTTGGGCAATATGTGGACGACATGGTTCCCGCAGGAATGCTGCATGTCGCCCTGCGCCGCTCGGACCAACCACATGCCCGCATCGTAAGCATCGATGTCGGCGAAGCCTTTTCCGTGCCAGGGGTCGTCGCGATCTACGATGCGAGCGATCTGGAAGGCGAGGTCAAGCCGGCCATTCCAACCTCTCGCATGCCCGGATACTACGCGACCCCGATTTGGCCGCTGGCCCGAGAGAAGGTGCGGTACGTGGGCGAGCCGGTCGTCGCGGTCGTCGCGGAAAGCCGCTATGCCGCCGAGGACGCGCTCGAACATATCAACATCGAATACGAGCCCCTTCCATTCGCGATCCGGCAGGTGGACGCGGTCAAGGACGACGCGCCGCTGCTGCACGAGGAAGCCGGATCGAACACGATCATCAAACGCGAGTTCAAGCGAGGAGACGTCGACGCGGCCTTCGAGGATGCGGCGGTAACCGTCAAGGGACGTTTCCGGATGACCCGAAAGACGGCGGTCGCGATGGAGAACAGGTCCTATCTCGCAGAATGGGACGGACGGAAGCAGTCACTCGTCCTTTACACCTCGTCCAACATTCCTGGCGTCATCCGTGACGTCCTGTCCGGCTGTCTCGATTTGCCTGGGACCCGCCTGCGCGTGGTCGCTCCGGATGTGGGTGGAAGCTTCGGCGGCAAGGGCTCTCTCTATGGAGAGGAGATCCTCGTCTGCGCGCTTGCCCGGAAACTAAAACGTCCCATCAAGTTCGTGAGCGATCGCCTCGAGGATTTGTCTGCGACAAGCCAAGCATTCGACGAACTGATCGAGGCCGAACTCGCGGTGACCAAGGATGGGATGCTGATCGGCCTTCGAGCCGACGTGATCGGCGATGTCGGTGCGTATTCAATCTATCCGTGGACCGCCGCGCTCGAAACCGTGCAGGTCGTCAGCTTCCTTCCTGGGCCCTATCGGATGGAGCACTATCGCGGCCGCATCAGAGGTGTGCTCACTCCGAAGCCGCCGACGGGGCCCTATCGCGGAGTCGGCCGACCTTCGTCAACGTTCGCGATGGAGCGGCTGGTGGAGATGGCCGCTCGGAAGCTCGGCATGGATCCGGTCGAATTCCGCAGGAAGAACCTCGTCAGAGCCGAAGAATTCCCCTACCGCACCGCATCCGGCATCATCTGGGACAAGTCGGCATTCCAGGAATGCCTCGAGGGCGCCTGCGACCACGTGGACTATCCCAATCTCCTCCGTGAGCGAGACGAAGCGAGAAAGGCAGGCCGCTGGGTCGGCATCGGCCTTGCGAGTTACGCGGAACTCACCGGCATCGGTTCGCGCATTTCGGTCGCACCGGGCATGCCGATCAACACGGGGACTGAGACGTCAAAGATCGAGATCGACGCGACCGGCGCCATCACGGCGGCATTCGGCATCTCCTCCCACGGACAGGGCCTGGAAACCACGCTTGCGCAGGTTATCGCCGACGAGCTCGGCTGCAAGCTTGAGGACATCGAGGTCAAGCACGGCGACAGCGCATTGGTGCCCATGTCGAGCGGGACCTACGCCAGCCGCTCGGCTGTCCTTGGCGGAGGCGCGGCGACCCTTGCCGCCCGCGTAGTCAAGGCAAAGGTGCTGCGTGCGGCCGCCTACCTTCTGGAGCAGAACGTTGAGGACCTCGACATTCACGACGGGATCATCTCAAGCCGCAGTTCGAACGCTACGATGACACTCAAGGAGGTCGCGTCCGCCGTCTATACCCAGATGGGCCGCATCCCGCGCGACCAGCGGGAGGACCTGACAGCATCTGAAACGTACGATCCCTATCTGGGCACCGCCTGTTCGTCGACGCATCTCGCGATGGTTGAGGTCGACCCGGAGACCTATGGCGTGAAAATCCTGCGCTACGTGGTCGCCGAAGACTGCGGCAAGATCATCAATCCGATGATCGTCGATGGGCAGGTACACGGCGCGGTCGCACAGGGAATAGGCGCGGCGCTACTAGAGGAGGTCGTCCACGACGACCAGGGCCAGGCGGTCGCCGCCAGCCTTGCCGACTACCTCGTCCCTGTAGCGAGCAACGTCCCCCAAATCGGGATAGTCCACATCGAGGCGGACCTCCCCAACAATGTCGGCGGATTCCGGGGCATGGGCGAAGGCGGAACGATCGGCGCGCCCGCGACAATTGCAAACGCCGTATCCGACGCACTGTCGCATCTGGGCGTCTCGGTGGAAACGCTGCCGGTGACGCCCGAGCGTATATTCCAGATGCTGCGCCTCAAGAACGCGGTAAGCTCTGATCGAACCGACGCGGCTTGAGATTGTGTGCAGTGACACCCTCTCGGGCGGGGAAAGGAGAACCCAGGCCGTTGGGTGGCGCCTCCGCGGAACTGGCGACGCGACGCATGATCTGTGCGGATACAACTAAGGTCGTCGTTCAAGTGCCATTTAGAACGCGGCCAACCGACACGCGCTTGGTAGCAAGCCATCGCTGCGGAAACGCGGGGCAAATTTTGTGGCTTTGATCGAAGAAAATTCGAGCACGGAAACTTTCAATATTAGACTTAGCATTCTATATTCCGGATATGTGATTTCGCTTCAGCCGGAAAACGATAGTTATCGCCTTGAACAAGATCAGCAACATACACCCCGCGGCGGGGTCTCAGCACCCTCCTCGTCTGCTCCAGCGGCAATCGTCTGTTCGTCGCACGATGGAGATTGTCCTTGATACCTGGAACTTCCTGATTCTCCGCGAAGCCTATTTCGGCGTTCGTCGTTTCGACAAGTTTCAACAGAGGCTGAGCATCCCCCGTCAGACCTTGTCGTCGAGGCTTTCCGCTCTGGTCGCGAATGAAATTTTCAGCCTCGGCAAGCGGCCGAACGAGCCTGGCCAGCAGTATTTTCTGACGCCCCGGGGCAAGGACTTGTTCCCAACGATGCTGTCATTGATGGAGTTCGGCGACAAATGGCTGACCGGCGGAAGCTTGCCTCCGCTCCAACTGGTGCACAAGGGATGCGGTTGTGAATGCCATCCGGTGACAGTTTGCAGCGAGTGCTTGGAGCCTTTCACTGCAAGAGAAGTTGCGCCCCGCGACGGGCCGGGTGCCGGCTACGCTTCAGTTGAATCACGCCCAACATCCCGCCGCAGCTCCGACCCGACACTCCTTGAACGGGTTAGGCCGTGCTCGGTCGCTCGGACTCTAGCCATCATTGGGGATCGGTGGAGTTTCCTGATTCTCCGCGAAGGATGGTACGGCGTTCGGCGTTTCGAAGAAATGCGAGAAAACCTGGGGATAGCGACGAACATCCTGACTGATAGGCTAACACGGCTGGTTCAATCCGGCGTTCTGCGAAAGGTCCCATATAACTCCGGCGATCGGTTTGAATATCGTTTCACTGAAATGGGCCTGGACCTGTACAAACCCATGCTGGTGATGATGGCTTGGGGCGACCGGTGGCTTACTGATGGAAAGCCCCCTATGCGACTACGTCACAAAGCCTGCGGGCAGGATTTTTCTGCGCTCGTCGTTTGCTCCGAGTGCAAAAAGCCGATTGCGGCAAAGGATACTGACTACGTTCTTCGGTACCAGTTCGATCTATGAGAGGTTCGGTTTGGTCAGGTCCGCCAGTGCACAGGCCGGACTGAATGTGTCGCGCTGTCTCGGAAGCCTACGAGAACACACCGTGAGGTTGCCCTTCATAACGCCGCCCCTACGCCGGCGCGCGAGCAAACCTGCACAGGGGCGCGCGTTTCAACACCCTTTCAGAAAGTTGTGCTTTGGTTACTTTTAGTCACTTCCGGTCGCTCGATCCAGAGACCGCTGATCTTGCGCGTGAACTCATCGAAGCCTCCGATGTCCAGCGATCCGCCTTCTCCTCTTTCGTCAATCTATGGATGGGCTTTAACGGCTGGATGGAGTGTGTGACCGATGCGGCCAATGACGCAGAGATGATTGCTATATTGGCGAACCATCAACGTCTCGCGAATTGTTTCGACAACCTCCGGGAACATTCTCTCGACTTCCGAGAGCAGGTGGACAGCTTCGCGACCATGTGGCCTGTCCTCAATGTTCGCGATGTGCGCCGTAAACTCGGCCGCGACGCATTCTGGCGATATTCTCGTCAAGAGCTGATGGAAGAGGTCTTACGTCAAGGCGTCAAGCTTCAGCCCGTCGGGTGGAACGCTGGCGATGTTCCCACTTGGCCCCAGCTTCTTCGAACTATCTACACAATCCGCTGTAACCTCTTCCATGGATCCAAATCGCCGGAAAACTATCGCGACCATCTACTGGTAGTCAGGAGCGACAAGATTCTGCGGATGTTTATCGAGCGCAGCGGCTGCTTTGGGTGGAACGACTAGCTGCAAGCCGCGGATCGATTGCGCCATCGCCTTAACACCCGATTCGCGGTGTGCGACGTTCCCGCACGTCGGAAGACTGAATCCGGTGCGATACCCCGCAAACACGGGCCAGCCCCGCGGCTAATGATACTGGTTTTCAGAGACCGCACGCCAAGATGCGGATACAGGCCATAAACGACTTCAATGCGCGATCAGGGAGATTTCGCAAGCAGGGCTTGTTTCCGCCAGGTCGTCCCCGGTCACAGCAGTTCTTATGCCGTGTAACGGCTCATCGACGTTCAAATTGCTGCTCGGAGCTGATCGACGATTTCGTCCGGCACGCGCACTGCCACATGATGGCGCAAGGCCAGTGTCAACTCGGGAATCCCGACACTCCCATTTCGTTCCAGCGCCTTTTGCCGATCCAAAGCGTCCACCGCCCCGTTCGGATTTCTCAGACGGAACCGTTGGTGTTTAAGGACCCGCTCCCAGTGAACAATCATCCATTGGTATGCCTTGTCGAGAACCGTTTCGCTCGCGTCGTAGACGCGCAGTTGAAACAACCTGATGCCTATGACGAAGACTTCGTCTCCCGATAGTTGCCGGCCGTCCGTGATACTCTGCTGCAAGGCTCCTAGCGCCGAGCATTCGGGATGTGGCCCGGCGGTCATGATGTCGGCGGCACAAAAGCTCCCGATCTCCGATGCCGAGACCAGAGTTACCGGCAAGGAGCTTTGCCGTGCGAGAAAGTCGTCTACGATCTTTGAGCGACCATCGAGTGTCTGGCAGGCAATGAACACCAGCGCCGATCCGGTGAGAAAACTGCCGAACCTGGCAAGTTCTTGAGTGGAGATTGATGGCACGCGGCCGAGCGGTGAGTTGAAAGGAGTGAGATTTTCGGCGGCTGGACTCGAAGACCAAATTCTCCCGGCTACCACGCGGGAAATAGTGCTGCAGAACTCGTCGACTTCACCCGTGAGGAAGCTGGTTCTAAATTGCTCCTGGTTCAAAATGTGATCTGCGAGGGTCGGAATTCGTCGATCCCATACCGCAGATCTGAGCAGGTCGCGGACATGCTTGTCCTGACCGATAAGCGCCTCAACCTGAGCGAGGAGAACCCAGGCAAAGTCGATCGGGCCTGCCCGAAAGTCGGCTATCGCGGGATTGGGGTTTGGATTGCTGTTCAAACCTGGAAACACGATCAGAGGAAATTCCGGATCGGGACCGTTCGGCGTGAGGCGCTTGTAGATTGCCGATAGTGAGTGCGGTATGAACGCGCAGAGAGCCCTCTGCCTCAATCCATCGGAAGGGTTGACCTTTGCGAGTTCCTGCAGCGCGTCGGCAAACGTAGATACGACACGGTTTTTCTCTCCCGCGTTGAACCGTCCCATCGCCGCGTCAACCCGAAGTCCCAGCGCCATCAGTTTTAAATCGGACAAATCACATTTCGAGGCCTGGTCGGCCGCCCGATCGAAGTAGTCGGCCGCGGCAGAATGCATCTTCAGATGCGCGCAAGCCACGGCGGTCTCGCGGAAAAAATACGCCATTTCGACATAGCTGCGACCTTCGGCAGAGACAAGTTCCTCGGAGGTTTGCAATTGCTCGCTATAGCGGCCCATGTGAAGAAGAACGCGAGCGCGGGTTCTCAGCAGCGACCACCGATAACGAGAGATCTTTGCAAGCGCCGTATCCAGGAGCTCAAGCGCATCTTCGGGGTTCCCTAAGTCTTCGTCGCAGATAGTGGCCGCTGTCTCGTATGCCGCAGCAGCAATTTCGTAGTCTTCGATTTCCAGGGCTTTCTCTGCCAGCTGAACGTATTCGGACACCAACGACGCCGAACCCGGTACTCCGAGAGACAATCCAACGCGCCATGGACCGCGAACGGCAAGCGCCTTGTCTCCGGGACTGGCCTCGAACTCTGCGGTGAAAAACACTCTATCGTCTGGCGGTAGTGCGCGGAAGTCGTCGAGCATCCTGAACAGGCTGCTCATTTTCTTGATCGTGGCGATCTGGAGCGCGAACAAGGTGCGGACAACCTGGTCGGCGGAGGGTGTCTCTCCCTGGAACTTCTCAAAACTCCGCTGGACGTAGCTCGCGAACGCTGGGTCGTGTCGCATTGCCGCCAGCCGCGACACAAATCCAGGTAGAATGTCGAAAACACCCGCGCAGAACGCCAATTTGGTCAGCGCTCCCCAAGTGAGTACGCCTGCGTATTCCCGGTCGGGGAAGCTTTCGAGCTCGGCATCCAGAGCGGCAAGCGCGGGAGGCAACCGTTTCCCGTCACCGGAAGCGGCGAGCAGCACGACTTGCAGAAGGCGCAATCTCGCCGAGACAAGCGGAGTCTTCGAGTAGATTGGCTGGTCGTTTCTCAAGACAAGCAGCATGGACATAGCTTGCGCAAGACGAGGCAGGTCGTCCTTTAATGATCCCATAGCGGCCGCGAAAAGGTCGGTGAGGACCTCGTCTGCTTCGCCTATCAGGGCGTTCAACAGAATACCGTCCGCGTCGTTCGCATCTATCGTGTGTCCCCGGATTCTAAGTCTTGCTATCTCGGAGTTGAGCCGGATGACGTCCTTGGGGCCAATGATCTGTATTCCTAGTCCCGAAACCAGCGACGACGTCCTGAATTTGTCCTGGGCCGCGTTGTCAATCCAAGGACCAAGAAGCCTATCGAATGCCTTGCCGGGGAGCGCAATGGCAGGTTCCTTCTCCGCAAGGGACAATGCGAAGTTTCGGGAGAACGGCCCGACGACGAAGGTGAGCCGCGCTAGGAGTTGGTACTCGTCGTCGCGAAGTTCCGCGAGGAGCCGTTGACGCACTTCCTGGCGCACGGCCTGAAGATCCGAATCCGTTCCGGAGATCGCTGGCAGTGTCTCGATGTCGGACTCCGGCCACCCGCGGTCTTTGAGGCCAAGTAGAAGGGCATGAGCTAGCTGTGGGTGACCGGCCATTGATCCTAAGTAGACATAACGGCCAAAGCGCTCGGCGCTTCCTCCCTCGGCGACCACCAGTTCTTTCACTTCGTCTTCGGTGAAATCCGGCACCGGGATCAACACCTCGAGATCGAGGGACCACCCTCTCAGACGCATTGGGGTCGGAGGTTGGCTCGACGTCAGAACCAATGCCACCGACTGCCTTTTGGCGACAGCGAGGAGCGCCATGACCGCGTTTTGCACATCGGGCGCGGCCAAGTGTTCAAGGTCATCTGCGACTACGTTTCCTGCGGTGACGGCGATCTCCGTTGACACTCGCCTTAGTTTCGTAGCGGTGGCCACCGCGTCTAAGCCGCCAAACCGAGCCACTTTCCATTGCGCACCAGAGCGCTCCGCCAAGATGCTTGCCAAGGTAGTCTTGCCGTACCCCTCACCCGCGTAAAGCCATGCAACACCGCGCAAGCGGAGGTTGGCTTCCGCCATTTCGACAAGCGGCGTCCGCTCGGCCCTGACCGATGTAGGGGCGGCGACCGCCTCCATTGTCTCCCGCTTCCCGAGTAGCTGACTTGCCCCGCTGTCCACATTCTGGAGCAGACTTTGAAGTGCCGAGGCCGGAACGGTCACTTTCGTGACCTGCTCGAACAACTTTATCAGCCCAGCCTTCGTCAGCGCTTCTTGGCCACCCGCAACAATCACATTGAGGACACGTACCAGCATTGCGTCCGCAAACGCTTCAGCACAATGGATCGGCTCGTTCTTCTCGTCGCAGCGGTAGATGGCGAACTCCTGCAGACGATCCTTGAGATCCTCTAGCGGCGGCTCGCCACATCGCCAATTCAACTTACTGAGCAGACCGGCCCGCAGCTGGTCGTCAGACGCGGATTGGATAAAGTCCTTTGCGGCCGGCTTGAGCGGTGACCTCAGCAGCCGCTCTCTCAGAGGCGCGACATCAGCGCCTTCGGCGGCCTTTTGCCAATAGATCAGCCCAGCCTCTCCAAGAACCAGGTCATCCCCGGCCGCCTCGCGGCCGATTCCGGCGGTCGTCAGATACTCCACCGACACAGTGCGCCGGGGATTTCGGGCTTTAAGGTCGAAGAAAGAGTCGATCGTGTCCAGGACTGACTTTGAATTCAACGTTATCGACGCTGCTGTCGCTTTTACCTGGACAGCGTTGAGGCGCTTGCCAACCAATGTCGCGAAGTCCTCCGCGACCTCCAGGTGAAGGAAGCCGTCCGGCGCAAGCGTCATCCAGGCGATAGCGCTTGCGTACAGTTGGTAGGCGTAGCCACGCAGACTCTCCACTGCCCGTCGGGTGGGATCTCCGAAAATCTGCCCTTCCATCCCTCCCCCTACGTTCCAACGCCAGGTTGTTCACACGCTCAGCTTAGCGGCGGTAAGGGAATGGTTCAGGTTCGAAGTTCAGGTATTCACAGGAATCGCTGTGCTAAAGCACCTCTGCGCCGCCACTCTACTTGAGGTGCTCGCGCAATGTGGTCACTGCCGTGTCGAGGTCGTGTACCTCCAGTGCGGCCAAGATCGCTCGATGTTCGGCTTTGTTGTTCCTCAGCCAGCTTTCCGAACGGAGCATCTGTCCACGGCTTATCGCTGCGCCTGAGTTGTTCCTCCAAAGGGACTCGAAGAACTCGAAAACAGGCCGGTTGTTTAGTGTCTGGACGAGGGCTGCATGGAACCCCCGGTCTGCATTGATATAGACAAGTGTGGCTTCCGTCGTGGAGAAATCGCAGACGCCGTCCATGATTTCAAGGTTGGTTCGCATATCCTCGGGCACCGAGGTGCGGGCATTGCAGAACTCGGTAGCTGCGAATGACTCGATCATGAACCTGGCATGGAAAGCATCGAGCAGGTCATTAGGACTGATCGACCGGACTTGCGCTCCCTTGCGAGGAATTAGGGTGATGAACCTCTCCCCCTCGAGCCGATTAAATGCCTCTCGTGCGGGCGTACGAGAGACGCCGGTTGCCGCACACACCGTTGCTTCGTCGATGTAACTACCACCTGGGAGCGTACCATCGAGTATCCGCTCCCGCACCCATGTGTAGGCTCGATCAAGCGCCGACGACTTTTTCATTTCCAACATGCCGAAAAGCCCCCAAGGCCGAAAACGTTTCTCCGAGCGAATAGTGCTTAACCGCACGAGACGCAGATTAACAGATACTTGTTGCACGCATCATGAATGCGTGCAATATTTCTGACACATGCCTCAGGCATGCGTCATGTATACATTAATTTGCAGCCGGACTCAACGAAGGATGTTGGATCATGAAAGTAAGTATCGGCCAGATCGCGGTTACCGCTGACAAGGCAGCCAACCTGGCCATGATCGCCAAATCAGTGGAAGAGGCAGGGAACGCGGGTGCGAATTTGATCGTGTTCCCGGAGATGGCGATGTGGTTCAAGCACAGCCTGGACCAGGCATTCATCGAGAACGCTGAGAATATCCCCGGCCCCTTTTCAACTGCTCTCGATGAACTCGCCGCAAAGCATTCGATCGCAATCGCCGCCGGAATGATTGAGGCCGTTGCCAACGAAAATCGGGTCTACAATACGATCTACGTCACTTCAGCATCTGGGAAGGCGATAGGCACCTACCGCAAGATGCACCTCTATGATGCCTTCGGCCTCCGTGAATCCGATGTCATTGCCCCCTCCAATGCTGTCGACCCGGTGGTGTTCGAGTTGGAAGGTACGAAGTTTGGTCTGATGACTTGCTACGACGTTCGTTTTCCCGAGAGCGCGAGGCTCCTCGTCGATGCTGGCGCGGAAGTGCTCCTTGTACCCGCCGCTTGGACGCCTGGTGTCAGAAAGGAAGACCATTGGGAAACGCTTGTTCGTGCGCGCGCAATAGAAAACACCAGCTACGTTGTGGCTTCGAACCAGTCCGCACCACTTTCCACAGGCTCCAGCATGATCGTCGATCCGATGGGCATCATTGTGGCTCAGCTTATGGAGGGTCCTGAAACACGAAGCGCAGAGATTTCCCCCTCTCGCGTTGCAGCCGTACGGGCTGCAAATCCATGCATCGCGAACCGACGATTTCAAGTAAATCGCGCGGCCCGAATCCTAGCCTGAGGAAAACTAGCATGTTCCGCATTGCACCTACGCCGCCGCTCCTTCCGAGAGACTTGACGGACCGAGCTTCAAAAATTGAACCAGCAACTGTCGGTCACCTGCAAAGTCACGGCTTTGCGCTGGGACTACGTCCGGTAACAAGAGCCAATCGCTTTGCCGGGACTGCTATAACGGTTCGACTCTCCACGATGGATGGCAGCGCCTTGCATTACGCAGCGGATGAGGTCCAGCCGGGTCATGTTGTCGTGATCGATATGGGTCATGACAAGGAGCGCGCCTGTGTCGGCGCAATGGTCTGCTATGCCCTGTCCCTCCGTGGCGCAGCGGGAATCGTAATTGACGGCATGGCAACAGACATCGCTGATCTGGAGGCCACCGGCATTCCGGTTTTTTCGCGCGGGCTCAGCCCGATCACCACGAGGCTCCTGGGAAATGAGGGCGACGTCAACCTGCCCGTTACGGTGGCAGGGGCGCTTGTACGGCCGGGTGATCTTGTGATCGCCGACCCAAATGGCGTGGTGTTCATGGATCCGAGCGAATTTGAGAAAACCTATGCTCACCTCGTCGAGTTCCAAGACGCCGAGCCGCCCGCTCGAGAGGAACTCAGATCAGGAGTGAAGCTTACGGACAAGTATGGCGCAGGCGAACTGGTTCGCCGAACCGCCATTTACCTCGATCGGTAGCGGTATCTGCCAGTCGACCTCCAACCAACAGATCAAAAAAAAGGGAACGACTATGAACAGCAAAATGAGGAAGGTCTCTGTAATCTCTGCATCCAGCATTATTGCGCTCTTCGGATGCCTCTCAACTGCGGCCCGAGCCGAAGAAAACGAAATGCAGCAGGTTATGGGAGCTGTGAAGTATAAGTGCGACGCACCCAACCAAGATACGGTCACCAAAGTTAGCGTGGCAGCGCTCCCTATCATGAGCAATGGTGCAATGTTCGCCGCCGACAACCAAGGCATTTTCAAGAAACACGGGCTTACGATCGAGTTCCAGACCGTCAGCGGCCTCCCAGCAACGATCTCAGCGGTTCAAGGCGGAGCCGTGGATATCGCATTCACCGGCACCGTCGCGACATTCCAGGCGATGGATCGGGGGATAAAGCTTACGTTCATCGCACCGTTCGCGGGGATTGCCCCCGGCTATTGGACCAAGATGCAAGCCGGCGAGAAAGGTTATACGCGCGAAATCAATGCGCTGATGGTTGCACCGGATTCTCCCATCAAGTCGCCTGGGGACCTGTCCGGGAAAACGGTTGTTGTCGGTGACGTCAAGGGCCAGTCAGAACTCACGGTCCGTCACGTCATCAAGAAGCACGGCGGCGACCCAGATAGCGTCAAATACGTTGTAATGGGCTTCGCCGATGCCGTGAACGCGTTGATGGCCGGACAGGTGGATGCGGCGTACTCTGCCGAGCCTGCAATTGTGAAAGCCGAGCAGGCTGGCTACAGGATTATATCGTGGCCTGGCGTCGAGACGTTGGAAGAAGGCCCTACATCAGCATTTGTGGCGTCAACCGAATGGGTCATGGACAATCCTGAGGTGGCAGTGCGGTTCAACTGCGCGATCCGCGAAGCCACGGCACTAGGCCGAAGCGATCCTGATTTGGTGCGTAAAACGACCGCCGAGAAGCAGGGCATCGATCCGGCCAGCCTCGCAAAGGCTGTCGTGCCCTACTACTACTCTAGTCTGGATATGACGGGGCTTCAGCGTTTCTACTCGATTGAGAAAGAAGCGAAGTTCATCAAAGGGGAAATCGATCTTAATTCAGTCGTCATCCCGCAAGCTCTCAGCAACTGATTGGTAGACCTTGCCAAGAGAGTAAAGTCTATGAACAAGATGAACTTCTCCGTGGCGCTCACGCGTTCTGTCGCGGGAGTTGCCGGGTTCGCAATTTGGCTGGCGGCGTGGCAGTGGCTGACCACGGCCGGCCCCCTCTCGGGGATATCTGGTGTCCCAACCATGACGGCAGCCGTGGGTGAATCCTACCGGTTGCTCGGCGACCCGAAATTTTGGCAGGCCATAGGCGAAACCCTCGTAATGGCTCTGAGCGGCCTGGCAATCGCACTCGTTGTCGGAGTTGTTTTGGGAGTGGTGACTGCGATTTGGAAGCCTGCCAACGAGGCGCTTGACCCCCTGGTCCAGTTTCTCCGTCCGATACCCGCGGTTGTCACGCTGCCCCTTGTGCTCCTCATCTTCGGTCCAACCAGAGACTTGGGAATCTTCCTTGCTGCATACGGAGCAATCTGGCCGATCCTCGTTCAAGTGCAGGTCGGGGTTCGTGACGTCGACCCTGTCGCCATCGATACGGCTAGAGCAATGTCCCTTCCCTGGATGCGGGTTCAGACGGCAGTCGTTCTACCGAGTGCGGCCCCGTACATTATGACGGGCGTCCGTATTGCGGCCACGGCAGCATTGATGCTTTCGATCGCTGCCGGTCTTCTTGGTGGGTCGCCAGGGCTCGGCAGGCGCATCCTCATCGCACAGGAAGCGGCTCAATCGGATCTGGCATTTGGACTGATCCTGTGGAGTGGCCTGATAGGCATCCTCTTCGCTTTCGCCGTTAATATCGTCGAGCGGATTATCCTTCGCGGTCGCCGTCCTTTGGAGGAAATGGCATGACAAACGCACGTAGAACATTCCTCGGCGCGGCGTTGCCTGTGCTCATCGTCACCGGCTATGCTGCCTGGACGTCCAACACTCCCAACCCGTATTTTCCAACGCCCATCGAAATAGCGGAGCGTTTTAAAGAGCTATGGCTTTTCGATCGGGTGGCATCTGACGTACTGCCGAGCCTACGCAATCTTCTGCTCGGCTACATCATCGCCGTCGCATTAGGAGTGATGGTTGGGCTGGCGCTCGGCAGAGTGAAGGTGTTGAGACTTCTGTTCACGCCGCTACTAGACTTTGCGCGTTCTATACCTGTCATTATGCTGATCCCGCCTTTCGTACTTGTTCTCGGGATCGGCGACGCTTCCAAGCTCGCAATCATAGCGTTGGGCGCATTCTTCCCGATCGCGCTTGCCACAATTGATGGGCTGAGGCGCACGGACCCGGCTCTGATCGACGTAACACGTTCGCTTCGATTGCCTTGGTGGAAGGAGGTCACTGTCGCGTGGCTGCCCTCAGCAGCGCCGTCGATCGCGGGCGGGATGCAAACTGGCTTGCAGTTCGCCTTCATTTTGATGGTGGCAAGCGAAATGTTGGCTGCGATCCGTGGCCTGGGTTACGTCACAATGCAGGCCCAATTGACCTTCGATTCAACAAGCGTTTGGGCGGGCATCGTCCTCCTCGCAATCTTGGGCTTTCTCCTCAATACCGCATTCGTCGCCATGCGCGACCGCGTCCTCAGATGGTACGTGGAATCGCGGGCAGCGGCACGCTCACGCTAAACAGGAGCTGATCAATGAACATGAATTCCACATTGCGCCTGGCGGTCCGCTCACTATCCAAGAGCTACGGTCATGGAGCTTCGACATTTCAGGTCCTGAAGGACATCACTTTCGACGTCTACGCGGGCGAATTCGTATGTGTAGTCGGACCATCGGGTGCGGGCAAGACGACTCTCTTGCGGTGTCTCACCAGCCTAATGCCACTCTCTTCCGGAGAGGTGCTCTTGGATGGTGAAAAGCAAATCGGTCCCAGCCCAAAGATCTCCATCGTCTTTCAGGAATACACGCGTTCGCTCATGCCTTGGATGACCGCGGAGAAGAACGTGGCTCTCGCACTCTACAATAGAAAGTTGCCTAAGGCGCAAGTGCGGGACCTTAGCCGTGAGGCGTTGGCCAGCGTCGGGTTGCAGGGTTCAGAGGAGCGTTACCCGTGGCAAATGTCAGGGGGCATGCAGCAACGTGTTGCAATCGCGCGGGCTCTGGTAACAGAACCCGAGGTGCTCATCATGGACGAGCCATTCGCTTCGATTGACGCGCAAACCAAACTGGAACTCGAAGACCTGACTCTCTCATTGCAGCGCTCCAGAAATATGACCGTGATGCTGGTCACCCATGACATTGATGAAGCGGTGTACTTGTCCGACCGCATCGTCGTACTGTCGAAGAATCCGGCGAGCGTGCAGGAGATTGTCGCGGTCGAACTTGGCAAAGAGCGCGACCAGTTCACAACCCGCGAGAGCCACCTTTTTGGCGAACTGCGATCACATGTCCTCAATCTGATACGTCACTCGCAGGCAAAGGCAAGGGCCGAGGCGGCTTAACAGAACGCCTCGTGGCCAACAGCCAACACTGAAGAACAGTAGAGAATTTATCTGAGCTGAGCACCTGGCTGCACGTAGCCCGGGGCACGCGCCAACGTGCCTCTGGGTCCGAACCCAGACAAAAAAGGATATGGAAATGACTAAGGTCAAAATGGAAGAAATTACTGGTGGTGAAGCTCGCGAACTTTACGCGGAGAACCCAGTGGTGCTTCTTCCGTTGGGAAGCTATGAAGACCAGGGCGTGCACGCTCCAATGGGCGATTTCATCTATGCAGAGAAAATCTCGGAGCTGGCGGCACGAAAGGCCAATGAAAACGGCGTAAGAACTGTCGTTGCACCGGTCGTGCCGTTCGGTGGCAACGATTATTTCGGATCGATGCCGGGCGGAATCGCGCTTTCCCAGCAAACGTTTTCTGCAGTCCTTCGTGACATGCTGTCCTGCCTACTGCGGCACGGATTAACTCGCATCGTCGTGATGAATGGTCATAGCGGAAACGTCCATGGCATTCAGGCTGTAACGCAGGAAATTTACGTGCAGCGGGGCGTACTCATACCCAGCCTATATCTTTGGCAGATTGGCCACCGTCTGCTCCCGACAATCCTCGGACCTGACAAGGCGAAAATGGTGTCCGGCCATGGCGCTGATCCTTTGACGAGCATCGCACTAAAGCTCTTTCCGAACTTGATCCGATCCGACCTCATGCCAACAAGTCGGTCAGAACCTCAGGTTCTCGGCCTACGGGTTTCTGGATTTGCGACCGTGGGTTTTGACGGAATTGATGTCTCTGTCCCGATCGAGAGCAATGAGATTGCGCCGAACGGAATTTTCGGAGGGGATCCGCGGCTTTCGTCTGTCGAAACAGGCACTGCACTGGTCGACCGCCTAGTGGAGATCGGATCGGCCTTTATCGAGCATTTTTCGTCGCAACCCACCCAGTCGACAGTACAAGCGTAGTGAGTTGAAACGGCACCCCTGGCTTCTCCGAAGGCTTCACAGATGCCTCGTGAAAGCCGCAAGCTCGGCGAACTGCGTCCTCACGTTCTCGGCTTGATCCGTCATTGCCAGGAGCGCGCGAAGTCGGCGGCCGCCTGGCGTTTTCACGAGCTTCCCTCGTTCCAGACAAATGAGCGGCTGCCCGCAAACGGCAACGACATCACGGAACGTGGAAAAACTTCCCCTCGGGGCGCGCCCCGAAACTTGAGGTCGCCGTAAAGGCGACCTTCTTTTTATGTGCGGAAGAAGCGCGGCAACGAAGTGGAATGCTCGGCCAGCCTCGCGGATCGAGACCCGAAAGTGCGACTTCTTGGCTTCCTCGTTGAGAAGCCGCCAATTCGACAGGAGAAACATGGACGACGCGGTTGCTGAGTGAGTAAACAGGTTATCTGCCTAGCCAATGGAGGGCGCCCTGCATATCGATTACACCAATCTCGCTCGCGTGGACCTCAACCTCCTCCTCGCCTTCGACGCGCTTTACAGCGAATGCAGCGTGACGCGGGCCGCTGAGCGCATCGGCATCGGACAGTCCTCAATGAGCCATGCCTTGGGGCGGTTGCGGACATTACTGGGCGACGAGCTATTTACCCGCACTCCCGATGGTATGCGTCCCACTCCGCGCGCAGTCGCTGTCGCTCCCGCCATACGAAGCGCCCTGAGCATCTTGCAGCAGAATTTGCTGCACACCGACGGTTTTGCGCCCTCGCAAGCCGAGCGGACCTTTGTGTTGGGAATGCCTGATAGCATCGAGGTGCCACTTCTGCCTCGACTTATGGCGTTCCTGGCGCGCGAGGCACCGCGCATCAAGATTCGCATCCGAGCCATCGACCGATTTGATGTGCTCGAGCAGCTCAATCAGGATCGTCTGCACATGGGTATTGCGGGCCTGCTCACCGAAGGGGGTACACAGCACAAGCGCCGCAAGCTCTACTCAACTGGCTACTTATGCCTCTTTGATCCGGCCCATCTGAGGGTAGATACCCCCATTACAATCAAGGACTACGTTGACGTGCCCCATGTCTTGGGCTCGCCGCGCGGCGATGCCCATGGGGTGGTGGATGACGCATTGGCTCTCAACAACCTGTCGCGCGACATCGCGGTGGTTACCCCTCATTTCGCAGCCGTGCCGTTTCTCCTCAGAGGCGCGCGCCTGATTTCGACGGTACCGGAGCGACCTGCACGGATATTCGCTCGACAATTTGACTTGGCGACGAGTCCAGTGCCCCTGCCCTTGCCTGAATCAGACGTTTCGATGATCTGGCATTCCTCATACGATCGCGACCCTGCCCATCATTGGCTGCGCGAGGTCATCGTGAAGCTGACATCAACACTTTAGGACCCGCCGCTGCTAGGCTCTTCTGCAATGCAATACGCCGGCTTGGCTCAAGTTCCTCTATGGCCGACCGCCCTTGCGAGGCCAACAAGACGCTCAATCAAGAGAACGATTGAGAGTGTCCCGACAATCACCAATGGTGACAAAGCGGCTATGAAGGGATCGGTTCGTCCATGACCAGAGTTCATCATTTCAACGGGTAGCGCGGTTACCTGAGCCCTAACGAGAAACAGGGATATTGCGGCCTTGTCGAAGCAGAGCAGGAAAGACAGCGCAGCGCTCGCGATTAAACTCGGCATGACAAGGGGAAGAGTGATCCGGAAGATTACGCGAGAAGGCTTTGCACCAAGTGTGGCCGCTGCGACTTCAACTTCCTTTGGCAGCGCGGAAAACGCCGAGTTCATCTGGCGGATAACAAATGGAACCGTCACGATCAGATGACCCAATACCAAAGCGGGAATTGTCCCGGAAAGCCGAACACTCGTCAGAAGATTCAACAGGGCCAAGCCGAGAACCAACGCCGGTAACAAGAGTGGGGCAAGGAATAATGTGAGCAAGGCGTCCCTGCCCAGGAAATTCAGTTTCTCGAGTACCAAAGCCGCCGACGTGCCGATTAACAAAGACAACACCGTCACCAATGGCGCAATCTTTAGGCTCAGCCACACAGAAGTCAGCAGGGGATCGTTGGCCGGCAGTTCAGGGAACGATCGCAACGAATAGCCCGTTGGCGGGAACGCCATAAAATGGTCCTTCGATGAAGCCAAAATGGACAGGACGGCGATGGGTGAGAGGACGACCAGAACTATCAAGGTCGCGATAACGGTGAGCAGCGTCCCGGAACCTTTCATCTCCCTATCCTCCGCACGACTTGTCGAAAGATGATCAGTAGACCCGCCAAGCAGAATGCGGGCTAGCATGATCGTTAAGCAGCCTCACGCTCAAAAGATCGGCTGCCCGCATTCTCCATGCAACTGTGACGACTTCTCCTAGCCGGGAGCCGGGCACTCGGCGGCCCCCGACGATCAGACGTTGCCTTTTGGTGTCGATTTTCACTTACAGCTCAACATGGTCGCCTGTGGTTGATTTTCGAACCACACGCCCGGCGAGCCTCACGCTGTCCGCTTCGCACTTACTGATAATCGTCCTGCGGAACCGCTTCTTAGGAAAGTTACGCCTTCATTCGACCGCGTCCAAATATGGATTTTCGATCAGTCGATATGGTTTTCATATTCCGCTTCTCGCGGGCGTTCACGACCGCACGTAGTCGCGGACGCCTGCCCAGGAACGTTCTTTGAGGAAGCGGTGGCCAATGGCGTTTCGGCGGAGTATGCAGCGCCCCCGCGCATCATTGGCTGCGCGAGGTCGTCGTGAAGCTGGCATCAACCCTGTAGAGCCTCCTGTCAGTCGATCGCTGATTTCTCTTCGACGAGATTCACAAAAAGCGCGACACCGGTGGCTATGGCCTCGTCACAGAAGTCGAATGCGGGATGATGCAGCATCTCGGAATCGCCGTTACCGATCCGAATGTACGCTCCGGGGACTGCCTCGAGGAAGAAGGCAAAGTCTTCCCCACCCGGCGCAGGCGGCCAGTTTTCAATGACGTTGAGCTTCCCCTTCGTGGCCTTCAGGGCGAAATCCACCGCATTGTCGTGATTGATGACAGGCGGTGAGGAACGTTCATACTGGACCTCAATCTCCGCACCGAAAGCCATCCCTATTCCGACGGCGATCTCGTTGATGCGACGCTCGATGGTGTCTTGGACGGCCCTCGAGTAGCAACGCATCGAGCCTCCGATCGTCGCCTCCTGAGGGATGACATTGTTCACGGTGCCGGAGTTGATCGTGCAGATCGAAACGACGGCCATTTCGCGCGGATCGACACTACGCGACACAACTGTCTGGAGCGCTGAGACAAGCGCGCTGCTTATCACCACGGGGTCCACAGACATATGAGGTCTCGATGCATGGGCGCCCTTGCCATGGATGACGATCGAGAAGAAGTCATAGGCGGCCATGACTGCCCCGCGCCCAATGGCAACTGTGCCGACTGGCAGTCCGGGGGTGTTGTGCAGCGCGAACATCTGGTCGACGGGATGGCGCTCCAACACACCGGCTTCGATCATGCGGCGCGCGCCGACCAATCCGCTCTCTTCGGCTGGCTGGAAAAACAGCACTGCGTCACCGTCAAAATCACGTGTCGAAGCAAGGTACTTCGCAGTCGCCAGCAGGATAGCCGTATGCCCGTCGTGACCGCACGCGTGCATCTTTCCTTCGGTTCGGGAACGGTATTCCACGTTTCCAATTTCCCGGATTGGCAAAGCATCCATGTCAGCACGGATGCCAATTCGACGGTTTGAAGGTCGTTTGCCGCGGATCCTGGCGACAATGCCGGTACCCGCGATGTTCTCTTCGATTTCGTCGACCCCGAACTCGCGGAGACGGTCTGACACGAATTTGGCGGTTTCGAATTCTTCAAATCCGAGCTCTGGATTAGCGTGGAAATGACGGCGCCATTGAGTGGCCTCCTGGAGGAGGTCTGAAGAAATTGGTTGGTTGAGCATGATGTTGTCCGGTCTTTCGCATAATCAGGGGAAATTCAGGCGTTTGCGCGCATCGCCTCAAGCACGAGTTTGCTCGCCCCGAGCAGATCCCCGAGCTTCTCTCCCGATTTGACCCGAGCTTGGATCTCATTGATGCGTTCTTGCCTTGCAATGGCTTCGATGGCGCGCGCTTCGGCTTCATCGGCCGGTAGCACGAGGACGCCGGATTCATCTGCGAGAATGACGTCGCCGGCGTTCACCTGAACTCCGCCGCAACTGACGGGCAAATTGAGCGTACCGCCAATGTTGTATAGCCGTGTTGTTATGGGGGACAGGCCGCGGCACCATACGGGAAAATCCGAGTCAGTAATCTCGGCTAGATCCGTGCAGGGACCGTCGACAATGCCGCCCGCTAATCCTGCGGCTTTCGCCGCGATTGTCACGCCGCCGCCCCAACAGGCGTGTTTGTCGTCGCCTAAGCGGTCAACAACCAGGATGTCACCCGGCCTCACGAGGCTAAGCGCGTGATGCAAGAGGGTCGAATCCTGGCCGGGAATGGCCAGGGTTACGGCGGTGCCTGCAATACGGCGATTTGCGAGAAGCGGTTGGATCCCGCGGTTCATGAAGCCCCAGTGCCGGGAATGACCGATAGTGGCCGTCTCCACCTGAAGCAGCTTGTCGCGCACCTCGGCCGATATCTGCTGAGGCATTTCCGCAATACGATAGTCCGGCATAGTTTAAGCTCCTCCAGTGCCGACGGCCCGTGCAAGGCCAACGAGACGTTCAACCAAAAGAACGATCGAGAGTGTTCCGACGATCACCAGCGCTGACAGCGCCGCGATAAGTGGGTCGGTTCGCCCCTGAACGTAGTTCATCATTTCAACAGGTAGCGTGGTGGTTTGTGGCCCGACGAGAAACAGGGAAATCACGGTTTCGTCGAAGGACAGCAGAAACGACAGCGCTGCGCTCGCGATCAGGCCCGGCCTGACCAGGGGAAGAGTGACCCGGAAGATTACGCGAGAAGGTCTTGCTCCGAGTGTGGCGGCCGCTGCTTCAACTTCGTCCGGTAGCGCGGCGAAAGCCGAACTCATCAGGCGGATCACGAACGGCACCGTCACGATCAGGTGGCCCAACACCAAGGCAGATATCGTTCCGGAGAGGCGCAAGCCTGTCAGGAAGCTCAGAAGCGCCAACCCCAGCACCAATGCCGGCAAAAGAAGCGGAGCAAGGAAGAAAGTGCGCAAGGCGTCCCTGCCGACGAAATCCAGCTTTTCGAGCGCCAGTGCCGCGGACGTGCCGATCAGCAAGGACAACACCGTCACGAGCGGAGCAATTTTCAAGCTGAGCCATAGCGCATTCAGCAACTGTTCGTTGGCGAAAAGTTCGTGGAACCATCGCAACGAATATCCTGACGGCGGGAACACCATGAAGCTGTCTGCCGAGAATGCCAGTATGAATACGACGGCTATAGGTGAGAGGACGACCAGGAATATCAAGGTCGCGATGACGGTAAGTAGCGGCCCGGGACCGGTCATTTCTTTATCCTTCGCGCGGCTTGTCCAAAGATCAGCAGTAGGCCCGCAAGCAGAGTGAGCATGTACAGCGATAGAACGGCCGCTGCCGGGATGTTGGTGTTCGTCGTTGCCTGCTCGAAAATCTCGGTCGACAGCACGAAAACGCGGCCCCCACCGATGAGTTTCGGGGTGACGTACGCGGACATGCAGATGACGAAACCCAAACCGGCCGCCGTTACGATGGCGGGCATGCTCAAGGGCAACGTCACCCGCCAGAACGCCCGGAATGGAGTGGCACCAAGGCTGCGTGCCGCCTCCTCGATGGCCGGGTTGAGACGTCCGAATCCGGACAGGAAAGTGAGGACCATGTACGGCATCACCACCTCGGCCATGCCAATGATCACGCCTGGCCAGTCGTAGACAATCCGAAGCGGTGTTTCGCTGACGCCGAGCCACAGCAAGGCCGAGTTGAACAGGCCTCGGTCGCCCAAGATCGACAGCCAGCCGTACATGCGAACGACGCTGGAGACGAGTATCGGCGCGATCGCGACCATGATCAGCAGGCTGCGGAACCGCGACTGCGTGCGATAGAGGAAAAGCGAAAGCGGATAGGCCAACAGCAGGGCTAGAAGTGTCGAGGATAACGCGAGACGGAATGAGTTGAGCGTGAGCTGGAGGGTAAATTCGTCGTCGAGTATGGTCGCCCACGTACTGAGGGACCAACCCTCTACGATCGCGCCAGACGAAGTCGTCGCCTTGAAGGCGGTTCGGAACAATCCGAGCATTGGCCAGACGTATACGATAGCCAATAGCGATGTGGCCGGCACCAGAAGCAGAAATAGGCGTCGCATGGCCATTACGCAGCCTCGCGCTCAAAATATCGGCTGTCTGAATTTCTCCAGGCGACCGTGACTTTCTCTCCTTCGGCGGGGGCCGGGCCGCCAGATGGGCTCTCAACGATTAGACGCTGCCCCCTGTCGTCGATTTCAACGTGAAGTTCGACGTGGTCGCCGATGAAGGACTTCCGAGCCACACGGCCGGCGAGCCTTACGCAGTCTTCCCCGACACCCTCCCCGGCCCCAATGAGCCGAATGCGCTGAGGCCGAATGAAAAGGTCGAGCTTACCGCCCGAAGGAGCGCCGCCGATCCGATGGCCGGCCAACATGACCGCGCCATCGCCCGCGCGTTCGAGTGGCAAGATGTTTGATCGACCAATGAAGTTGGCAACGAAACGGGTGGCGGGATTCTCGTAGATTTCCGTCGGGGTTCCAATCTGGGCGATCCGGCCCTCCGCCATTACGGCGATCCTGTCACACATGGTGAGCGCCTCGACCTGATCATGCGTCACAAACAGCATCGTCATGCCAAGGGTTTGCTGAATTTCGCGAATTTCAACACGAAGCGTCTCGCGCAACTTCGCATCGAGGTTCGACAACGACTCGTCCAGCATCAACAATGACGGCCGGATCACGAGCGCGCGGGCAAGCGCAACGCGTTGTTGCTGGCCGCCCGACAGTTCACGGGGCAAGCGTTTCTCAAGACCTGAAAGCCTGACCAGCGCCAAGATTTCAGCCACGGCACGATCTCGTTCAGCTTTCCCGACACCGCGTTCCTCGAGGCCGAATGCAACGTTGCGGAAAACGTCAAGGTGAGGAAAGAGGGCATAGGATTGAAAGACATAGCCCAAATTTCGCTGATGAATGGGTTGGCGCGTGATGTCGCGCCCCCCCAATTTGATCTGCCCACTGTCCAGCGACGCCAGACCGGCAATCATTCGCAACGTCGTGGTCTTACCGCAACCAGACGAGCCAAGGAACGCAACCGCTTCCCCCTCTTCTACCGAAAGGGAGATGTCCTTGATGGCTACGTGGGACCCGTAGGCCTTTCGCAAAGTGGAGAGCTCAAGGTAGGGCATGATCAATTGCCTCCTTTCGCGATGACTTCCCGACGCCAGCGATTGTTCCAGTTGTCGCGAAGCGGCACGATTTCGGACCACTTGAGAGGGATCAATTTCGCACGGTTGTCCGGTCCGGACGTTGTGCGGGTGAGAACATCGGGCGCGACTTTGGCCTGGGCGTTCGTCGTGCCGTAGAACATCCGCTCGCTGAACGCAGACTGCGCATCCTTGCCGAGGGCGAAGTTGATGAAGGCAAGAGCAGCGCTTCGGTTCGGCGCGCCCTTCACGAGGTTGATCGTGTTGACCACGGCAACGCTACCCTCCTGCGGCGTCACGACGCCCAAACGCCCCTTGCTTTGATCTGAGAAGGTCTGGGCGCGGGCGTTCCAGCCGGTTCCGACACGGGCCACCCCGTTCAGCACAAGCGAGTAGGTGTCCGGCTGCGGGTCGAAGGTCTGGATCGACGGGGCAAGTTCTGCGAGCTTCGCAATGGCGGGATCGATCGATTGGCGGAAGTCGCCGCCGAGCATGTGGGCGACCATTACCGTCATCGCGTGGCCTTGCACGCTCGGCGGTGCAGCGGTCGCGATCCAGCCCTTCAGATCGGGACGCCAGAGGTCGGCGAGTTTGACTGGCGCGGGGTTCACCAGTTGTGTGTCGTACACGATAGCGAGGTGATCATACGTGATCGCCGGTCCAAACCCATCGGCGTAATCGCGCGCTTCCGGGAAGAGCTCGCCGAGCGCGGGGACAACAGACGTATCGAAGCGCTCGAACAGCCCTTCTTCGTTGCCGATCATCGACAAGCTCGAGTCAAAGAGCGCGACGTCGATCTGCGGATTGTCCTTCTGCGCGCGAACATCGCCCAGCATCTTCGCCGAGGTTGCGGCCGTCGTGTAGTTGACCTTCACATCCGGAAACGCCTTCTGGAAAGGTCTGATGACCGTCTCCATGTAGGCGTCCTGAAAGATACCCGCATAAGTTAAAATCGTGATCTGACCGCTCACGCTCTGCGCCCTGACGATATAAGGCAGGGCAAGTGAGGCCAATCCAGCTTGTAGCAATGTACGACGTTTGATCATTTGTAGTTCCCCTTATTAGGTTGTCTTGATCATTTGCGCCCCGCACTTGCCGGATGAACGTCCATGCGGAAAACGCTTCTTGGAAAAGCTACGCCTTCATTAAACCGCCTCCAAATATGGTTTTTCGATCAGTCGATATGGTTTTCATATCTCGCCTCGCCGGCGCAGGTCCGCCCCGTGGGTATGCGTCATGCGTCATGCGCCAGCGAAGCTGAGCCTGGCCGTGCCGGATACCGGGTCGGGCCTTTGCCGACGCGGTGTTGTTTAGGGGGGACCCGACAGAGAGCCGCCGGGCACCGCGGCGCCAGGGTTCAACCCCGGCGCCATGGCCTTCATTCGACTTCGAAGATTGCTTCGATTTCGACGCTAATGCCGAAAGGCAGACTGCCCATGCCGACCGCGGAGCGGGCGTGCTTGACGCCGAAGATCGACTCGAAGAGGTCCGAGCAGCCATTGATGACCTTCGAGTGCTCGGTGAAATCGGTAGTGGCGTTCACCATGCCGAGGATCTTGATCACGCGCTTTGCGCGATCGAGATTGCCGATTTCTTCCTTCAAGATCGCAAGAAGGTGTAGTGCGACGTAGCGCGCGTGCTCCGCCCCCTGTGCTGTGGTGAGATCCCGACCGACCTTGCCCTTGGGAATCTCGCCGTCTGGCGTGACCGGCACGGTCCCGGAGCAGTAGACGAAATTGCCGACACGAACGGCGTTTGCGTAGTTGGCCGCAGGTGCCTTTACGGTTGGCAACTCAAGACCCAGTTCGGAGATACGCTTGGAGATCGACATTTTAAGAACCTTTCAGTTTCAAACCCGGGCGTTTACCCGGAAAGACACATGCAGCTTGGTCCTCCGCAAAACATCTGTCCAATCGATACACAACATAGGCAAAATCGATAACATCGATATCAATAGGCGTGTTTTTTGGGCGGGCCAGAGACCAGCCCGCTCCCGTTAGATCGTATTCGCTGAGACTTAGACCGAGCGGTCGAGCACCGGCGCGTCGAACCAATTTGTCAGAGAAGCGCCGCCATCAACCACGAAAGCGGAACCTGTTACGTAACCGGACAGCTTGTTTGATAGTACGGTCAGCGCCATCGGAACCAGGTCCTCGCTACTGCCGATCCTTCCAAGCGGAATGTAGCGCACCATGGATGGATTCGCGACGAAACCGCCAGCCGCGATGATGCCGGGTACGAGTGCATTCACTCTTATCTGGAATTGGCCCAACGTCTTGGCCAGTTCCTTGACAAGCATTGCCAACGCCGCTTTCGAGGTACTGTAATGCGGCAGATTTCGTGGGGTTCCCGCATGAAGGGAAGTCAGCATCAGAAATGATCCAGGCCTCTCACTGCTGATCAGCCGCCGCGCGATTTCACGGGACAGATGGAATCCCGCATCGACATTTACGGCCCGCATCTGCTCCCAGATTTCATCCGTCACCGCAAGAGAGTGATCGCTTTCCTTCCGAGGGGGCGCAGCGCTGTGAACGAAGTGGGTCACCAACCCGAGATTGGCGGACCCGTGGGCAAGCAGGGCATCGCACTCCTCACGCTTGGATAGATCACCAACCCATGGCAGCGCGAGATCCGGGCGCGGCGCGCTAGCGACCGCCGCTTCGACACGTTCAGCACTCACGTCGGCGAACACGGTTCGGACCCCCTCTCCGGTGAGCGCATGCGCGATTGCGCGACCTATGCCGTTACCGGCGCCTGTCACGAGTGCCGCGTCGTGAACGCTATCGAATGCTGCGTTAAAAATGCTCATACTTCGACTTCCAGGAGTGTCTCCGCCGTGGCGGATTGGGTTGCACAAGAGCCACAAAGGACAGATGGACGTACCGAGGTGGCCGAACTATCGAGAAGGTTAGTCGCGCGACTTTCTTCGCGGAAATATGAAAAGCCGATTCCGCAATCGTGTCTCGTTATCGCTGGTCAGCCACGCTTTCTTAGGCAGCAACCCATTCCGCGCCTTTCCATGTTTTGGTAATCACCAGCTCGTTGAGCGTTTTGACGACCATGTTTCGCACGGTATCGATCGCAGCGCTGGAAACCGAACTGTCCGGCGTGCAGAGGCCGAGTTCGCGCCTGAGCCGCTCATCGGCCAACGTGAGGACGCTCACCTGTTTGCGGTTTGCATCGTCGCTCGCGGCACTCCAGGGCAGAAGGGTCCAACCCAACCCGGCCGCCACCACCCGCAACAGCATATCGGTCGCACTAACCTCGCTGACCAAACGGAAGTTTAAACGCGCATTGAGGAAACTGGCCTCGATCCGCTTGCGGATCGTACTTGGTTGACTTGGCAGGATCAGAGGCTGAACCGATAGTTCGTCGAGCGTTACCTGCTGGAATTGAGTGCCAAGGTAGGGAGCGATGACGTAGAGTTCCTCCACAATTAGGGGGAGAACAGATGCGCCTCTCATCTCCGAAGCGTCGACGACGATCGCAAGGTCCAATTGGCCGCGCGCCACCATTGCCTGCAATTCGGCGCTCGGGCGCTCCACTATCTCGAGCGTCAGGTGAGGATACGCCAAGAGTTCGGTAAGCAGCGGCACTGCCAGGAGTTTTCCAGTACTGCCGGGAAGCCCTATCTTCACGCCTCCGCTGGGCTGAATATGTTCCTCCTGCACAGCGCGCCGGGCATCCTCGACCTGTCTCAACAACGTGCGCGCTCGTGCGTAGAGCACCTCGCCGGGCTGCGTCAAAGCTACTCCAGCGGGGCCGCGATCGAATAGGCGTTTGCCCAGTTCTGCTTCGAGATTTGCTATCTGTTGAGAGAGCGCCGGCTGGGCGATGCGCAGCGTTTCCGCGGCACGCGTCATGTTCCCCAAATCGGCGATCTCGGTGAAATAGCGAAGCTGTTTCACGTCCATGGGACCTCCTCCCGCTGAGATATATTTTCCTTATCGGCAGATCGGTATTCGATATTTGAAGCATATCGCAGATCTGTCTTAGCCTTGCAGCCACAAACAAGAGGTGACCGATGTCTTTCGCACTTTCAAACGGGATCAGCCTTTACACCGAAGCGACGGGTACTGGTGAACCCATTATTTTCATTCATGAGTTCGCCGGCGACTACCGCGATTGGGAGTTCCAGGTGCGACGGCTCTCACGCAGCTATAAGTGCATTACCTTCAATGCGCGTGGCTATCCTCCCTCCGATGTCCCCGAAGACGTCGAACAGTATAGCCAGCAGATCGCCGTCGAGGATATCGCCGCCGTACTCCGTTACCAGGGAGTGGAGCGAGCGCACGTGGTCGGTCTGTCGATGGGCGGATATGCGGCGCTGAATTTCGGGATTTCTCATCCTGAAATGCTGTTGTCGATCGCGATCTGTGGCGCCGGTCATGGCTCTGATCCAGCACGGAGGCCGCAATTCCTGGATGACAGCAAGGCAATGGTCACAAAGATGCTGAGCGACGGCATGGAGGCGGTCGGGAAGACCTACCTCTCTGGACCGACCCGTCGTCGCTTCGCCGAGAAGGACGCGCGAGGCGCGGCTGAGTTTGCAGACCGCTTCGCCAGCCATTCTGCACTCGGCGCAGCGCTGACGACCCGGGGCTGCCAGTTGCGGCGAAAAACAATCTACGATCTCGCTGCAGGTATGGCCGATATCAAGGTGCCGGTGCTGATCGTCGCCGGGGACGACGACGATCCCTGCTTGGATCCGGCTCTGTTCATGAAAAGGAACATTCCGGATGCCCGCCTGGCTATTTTTCCCCGCACAACGCACTCGGTGAATCTGGAAGAACCGGAGCTTTTCAACCGGGTTCTCCTCGATTTCTTGGCCTCCGTCGGCTCGAACGGGGAGGCCCGGTAATGGATCTCGGTCTCAATGGCAAAACCGTTCTGGTCACCGGCGGCAGCCGCGGTATCGGGCTGGCTGCAGCGCGGTTGTTTCGGGCGGAAGGTGCCGCTGTCACAATCGTCGGCCGCGACCCAAAGTCCGCCGACACCGCTCTAAAATCACTCAAGGGGGGCGACGGTCCATCAGCAGATGCCTGCGTCGCAGACCTGGCCACCGTCGAAGGCCGAGCCCTCATTGCTGATAAACTGGCGACAACCGATATCCTCGTCAACAACGCAGGTGCAATTCCAGGCGGGGGACTGGATCGCGTAACTGACGACGTCTGGCGGCAGTCATGGGATCTGAAAGTCTATGGCTACATCGATCTCATCCGAGAAGTTTTGCCCATCATGACAGCACGCGGCAACGGCGTGATAGTCAATGTGATTGGGATCGCCGGAGCAGAACCGCGCTACGACTACATCTGCGGTTCGGTGGCCAACGCGGCGCTCATCGCCTTTACCAAGGCCACCGGCGCTCATACCGCCCGAAAAGGCGTGCGGTTGGTTGGCATCAACCCTGGCCCAACACAGACCGATCGCCTTCTCAATCTCTATAAGACCCGGGCCGAGGAGCGGTTCGGGGACAGAGAACGCTGGCGGGAACTGCTCGGGCACCTGCCCTTCGGCCGTGCTGCCCTTCCCGAGGAAATGGCCGATCTGGTCGTTTACCTCGCTTCGGCGCGGGCCTCTTACATCAGTGGCACCGTGATCGATGCAGACGGAGGTGCGATGTATGGCTAAGACCTTCCCGTCGCCCACGCTGACGGCGAAGACCATCGTCGAATACTTCTCGAAAGAGAGCAGCGAATTGATTGGGCTGGAAATTGGCCCCGGCACGGCCTTGGCCTGGATACTGCAAAACTCGGTTGAGAGATTTGTCGCGATCGCCACCGACCCGCAAGTCGAACGCGGTGCTGTTGGCCTCGTCGAAGTTGCCCAAATGCGGGCGGCATTGAAGCTCGCGCAACAGCAGCGGCTACCAGTCGTATGGCTATTGGACACCAGCGGCATTCGCGTCACCGAGGGCGTGGCCGGTATCGCTGCGCTCAGACGCCTGGTTCAGACCGTCACCCGGCTGCGTATCGACGGCATAAGAATGCTCGCGGTAAATCTCGGCAGCGTATTCGGCGGAATGAGCATGATTGCGGCGCTCTGCGAGTGCTGCATCGTCCATGAGGACGCGTTGATGGCTGTTAGCGGACCGCGGTTAATCGCGGCCGCAGATACTAACGGCGTTTTCGAGGCTGCGGACCTTACTATCGTCCGTAATCTGATTGGTGGGCGAGCGCGTGCAGAACGCTCGCACAACGTTCTTTGTGTCTTGGCGGAAAATGCCGTGATGGCTGAACAAATCGGAGCCTGGCTTGACCGACCTCCGGTTACACCAACATCTAGTTCTCTTCTGCGAGCTGCCGGGGAACTTGCCAGCCGCCTCAAGGCGGAGACGAAATTCTCTGAAAGGGAAAATCCCACTGCTCCTGTTGCAACCGCCTCGGGGAGAGGTAGCGCTCCGATCTTCGTGCTGGACAACCCACTGGGGGTCACCGCGGCAGGCTGCTTGGACCTCGCCGATAAAGTCCTTGCGATCGCCCCGACCCTCCCAGCATCGACAGGCATCACGATCGAACTTGACGCGCCGGGTCACTCCTCTGCGCCCGAGGACGAAGCGCTGCATCTTGGCGAGTACCTTGCGCATTTGGCCTTGGTCATAGCGGTTGTAGTGAGATCGGGCACGGCGATCGATGTCGTTGTTACCGGAAGCGGTGGCGGCGCTATCCAAGGTGCGCTTGGAGGCCCCGCGACCTCCGTCGCCATGTGTCCAGAGGCCGTGCTGCACGTCTTGTCGCCTGCAGCGTTGGCAGCCTTGCACAAAGGGTCCCCTCGAACCCAGCCCGCATCGTTTTCCGAAGCCTTGCTTTGTGGCGCTTCGGACTTTCAGTTTCCGCAACCGGAGCCTCAAGATGTCGTTGCATGAGAACTTCTACGCGCTGTTTGCCCGTCACGTGGCCACCGACGTAAGCGCGTCCTGCCTCGTAACCAGTGCGGAAGAGCATCTCAACCGAGGTTGGCTAGAAGTCGCTTCAGCGCAATATGCGAATGCGTTGGTGAACTTCGGGCTGCGTGTCGGAGATCGCGTCGCCGTTCAGGCCGAAAAATCACCCGAAATGCTGGCCCTCTACCTTGGGTGCCTGCGCGCAGGCGCTTGCTTCGTTCCACTCAATACGGCGTACTCGAACGAGGAAGTGCGGTATCTCCTCGATGACTGCAAACCGAGGGTCGTTGTCAGCCAAGCTAGTAGTGTGCGGGAGTTGGTGCCGGACGCGTTGGGGTTCGAACTCAAGCCGGACGGGACGGGCTCAATTCGCGACGCCCGCGCGAGCTTTTCAGAGCAGTTCGATACAGTGTCGCTTGGCGGAGAAGCAATGGCGGCGATCCTTTATACGTCCGGTACCACCGGGCGTCCCAAAGGATCGGTCATGAGCCACCGGTCGCTTCGATCGGCGGCGCTGGATCTCGGGCAGGAATGGGAGTTTTCGGACACAGACGTACTCCTTCACGCCTTACCGCTTTTTCACGGGCACGGTCTTTTCATCTCGTGCAACGTCGCACTTGCGGCAGGCGCGACGATTATCTTCGCTGACCGGTTCGATCCCGACGTAGTCATCAAGAACCTCCCGAGGGCCACCGTTTTCATGGGGGTCCCAACCTACTATCACCGCCTCCTGGCGAAACCAGAGTTTACGGCCGACGCCTGTCGCACCCTTCGTCTCATGGTCTGCGGATCGGCACCGCTTTCAGTAGCCACTTTGTCGGAGGTCGAACATCGCACCGGTCACCGCATCATCGAGCGCTACGGCGCCACGGAGGCGATGATCATTTGCTCGAACCCTGTCCGCGGAGAGCGTCGGGCAGGATCCGTCGGCCTACCTCTAAAGTCGGTGGAACTGCGGATTGCCGATTCCGATGACAACGCGCTCCCGGACGGCGGCATAGGCATGATCCAGATCCGCAGCGCCGCGCTGTTTAACGGTTACTGGGAGCGTCCTGGGGCCACCCTTACAGAATTCACCACCGACGGGTTCTTCCGGACCGGAGATCTCGGGATGCGATCCGCCGATGGCTACATCACTGTGACCGGTCGCTCCAAGGACCTGATCATAAGCGGCGGCTACAATGTGTATCCCGCAGAGGTGGAAGAGGCCCTGCGCGAGCTCGAGTCTGTTTCAGACGCTGCGGTCGTTGGTCGTCCCGACGAAGATTTCGGAGAAGTCGCGGTGGCGTTCCTTGTGCCGACTCCCGGTCGAACCCTTCCTGCTTCTGGCGAACTTCGCGCGTGGGCGAAGGGAAGAATGGCCAACTACAAGGTGCCGAAGGATTTCATCGTTGTCGACGAATTGCCGCGAAACACCATGGGCAAAGTTCTGAAGACGGAGCTGCGCGCCATGCTGACGTCGCCCCACGCGACACCCAATCCATGTGAACCCGCCAAGAGAGGCCAAAGCGCCTCGAAGGCAAACAACCAGCAAGGAGAGATCGAAATGGCAAGTGAACTGTTCGAAAAGGGCCTGAAAATCCGAAAGGAAGTTCTGGGAGCGGAGTACGTCGAAGCGGCGCTCCGATCAGCTGATGACTTCACGGTTGAACTCCAGGAGTTGATCACCGCTTACTCGTGGGGCGAAATCTGGTCCCGCCCGGGGCTTGATCGCAAAACGCGCAGCCTGCTGAACATCGCGATCGCCACGACGGCCAACCGTTCGGGCGAGCTGAAATTGCATGTGCGCGGCGCAATCAACAATGGCGTCAGCAAGGGCGAGATCAAGGAGGTTCTTCTGCAATGCGCTGTCTATTGCGGAGCGCCGGCCGCAGTGGACGGTTTCCGCCTGGCTAAAGAAGCTTTCGGCGAACTCAACGTTTAATGGCGTCTGTCGGGGGGCGGTCGTTGGTCGCCCCCGCAACACCTTCTCGAGATAGACATTCCGTCCTGCAATCAGATCCGATTTAGATGGTCGTTCCTATGATGCCTTTCAGTTTCAGTACCACCAAGGCGGTCGTCGTCCGCCGCGGAGCCGCAAAAGATATCGAAGCCGTTGCCGGCCCTCTTCTTGGTCCACGAATACTGTTGGTCACCGATCCAGGCCTGAGCCGACTGGGCCTCTACATTCCGGCTCTCGAGGCATTGCGCCGACAGGGAAAAACGGTGGTCCTCTTTGACACGGTAGAAGCAGACCCCTCCGTGGGGACCCTCCACGCGGCTTGTGAGCTCGGAGTAGCCGCGGGCGTAACTGGCGTGCTCGGTTTCGGCGGCGGCTCGTCGCTGGATATCGCAAAAGTCGCGGCGCTCCTTTTGGGATCGAAACAACCACTCGACGAGGCATGGGGGGTGAACAACGCGAGAGGCCCACGCCTGCCCTTGGTTCTGGTACCCACAACCGCCGGCACCGGATCCGAAGTAACGCCTGTCGCCATTCTAACTCTAGGGGGCGACGAGAAGCGCGGGATTTCGAGCCCTGTTCTCCTGCCGGACCTCGCACTTCTTGACGCGGAACTGACCCTTGGGCTGCCTCCTCAGATCACCGCCGCCACAGGTATCGATGCAATGGTGCATGCGATCGAGGCATACACGTCGACGAACGCCAACAACAATCCGCTGTCGCGCATCTTGGCCCGCGAGGCACTGCGTCTTCTTGGGAGCAATATCGAACGCGCGGTCTCAGACGGACAGGATATTGCTGCGCGCGAGGCCATGCTTCTTGGCTCAATGCTGGCAGGACAAGCCTTTGCCAACTCACCGGTCGCCGCAGTTCACGCACTCGCCTACCCAATAGGAGGCATTTTCCATGTTCCCCACGGCCTATCGAACGCATTGGTGCTAACGTCGGTCATGCGCTTCAACCTGCATGCCGCCGGCGACGCCTACGCCGAGATCGCGGCGGACGTGTTTCCCGATCTCGCTGATGTAGCAGCCGCTGATCGAGCATCGGCTTTTGTGCGGTCCTTAGGGGAACTGATCCTCCGGCTGCAGATGCCGTCACGGTTGCGGGAACTTGGCATCCCCGAAGATGCGTTGCCTCGCATGGCATTCGAAGCGATGAAGCAGCAGCGGCTCCTGGTCAACAATCCTCGGGCAGTCAGCGAGGCTGACGCTTTCGCGATCTATTCGGAGGCTTGGTAACATGCGCGCGCCGCCTGGAAGCCGAGTTGACTACGTCCATTTCTCCCAGCACACGACCCGATGGATGGACAACGACACCTATGGCCACCTGAACAACGTCGTTCATTACATGCTCTTTGACGCCACTGTGAACAGTTGGCTGATCGGCCAGGGCCTCCTGGATCCTAGAGAAGGCGCGGCCATCGGCTTCGTCATCGAGTCGGGCTGCCGCTACCACGGGCCAATGAGTTACCCTCAGATCATATCGGCAGGTCTCAAAGTGGCAAACATAGGCTCCTCGTCAGTCAGGTACGAAATCGCGCTGTTCCCAGATTCATCCGATGTAGCTGCAGCCGAAGGCTTTTTCGTCCACGTCTATGTGGATTCAAAGACGCATCGTCCCAGTCCGATACCTCCACAGACCCGCGCCGCCCTCCAAACACTCCAAAAGTGAGACGGAGTTGCCCTCGAGAAAGTCGAACCGCCGCAAAGGTCCGTCTTTTGCGCGAGTTGCACGAAAGGCTTCGACGTCTTCCACGTCGAAGCCAAGTTTGACGTTTGATCGGCCGCGTCATTGGCCCTTGGCGATGTGGATGCCACATCGCCCGTTTCGGGCTTCCAGGAAATCGTACATCTTGCTTATCGCGCGCGAAGCGCTGAAAACGCCCTATCGAGATCCGCCTTTAGATCTCTGCAATCCTCCAGACCGATTTGCAGCCGCAGTAACGGCCCTTCGGTCGGTGCGCGCGTCACCTTCCTATCCCTAAGCGAGACGTGGAGCGCAAGAGAGACAAATCCTCCCCAAGAATAGCCGAGGCCAAACAGCGACAGGGCGTCAAGAAAGGTCTGGGCCCTCTCTTTGAAGGATGCTTCGTCCTCGACCCGAAGCACGAAGGAGAATACACCGCTCGCCCCTTTGAAGTCCCGCTTCCAGATATTGTGGCCAGGAAAACTCGGCAGGCCCGGATGTAGCACGCGCGCGACCTCTTCCCGGTTCTCCAACCATTGCGCAATTTCGAAAGCGTTTGCCTGATGCCGCTCGAGACGTATCCCGAGGGTGCGAAGCCCCCGCAGGACCTGGTAGGCGTCGTCCGGAGCGGCACATAGGCCTAACAGACCGTTCGTTTCCTTCAATTGCGGCCAGTGGAGTGCATTCGCAGAGACAGTTCCAAAAAGAACGTCCGCATGTCCAGCTGGATATTTTGTCGAAGCCTGAATGGAAACATCGACCCCGAAGTCGAGAGGTCTGAAGTAAAGTGGTGTTGCCCAAGTGTTATCCATTGTCACGATGGCGCCGTGACGATGGGCAACGGCGACTATTGCAGGAATGTCCTGTATATCGAATGTGTTGGAGCCTGGGGCCTCGGTGTGCACGAGGCGCGTGTTCGGCTTAAACAAGAGCTCGATCTCATCGCCAATCGATGGATCGTAATAGTCTACCTCGATGCCAAACCGCGGCAGCATGGTGTCGCAGAACTCGCGGACGTTGCCATAGACGGAATCGACGATCAACGCGTGGTCGCCTGCAGAAAGATAGGCCAGTAGGGTGACTGTAACCGCGGCAAGGCCCGAAGGAACAAGGATCGTGCCGGCAGCCCCCTCCAGTTCATTGATCGCATCACACAGGGCGTCTGTCGTTGGTGTCCCGCGTGTGGCGTAAGTGTATTTCTGTCCGTGTGTTTCCATTGTTCGTGCGTCGGGAAACAGGACTGTTGATCCATGCACGACTGGTGGATTGACGAAACCGCTTTGGCTGGATGGGTCAAAGCCAGACCGGACCAAACGCGTATTCAGCCCGTGCCGTGCATTGGAGTCGGCTCTGTCGCTCATTAAACTCTCCCTGAAAGGCTGATCATTCGCCCGACCTATGGCCTATCCCCGGCCAAATGGCGCTCAAGGAAAGGCAAGTTGTCCTGTCCCCAGTAGAGTTCGCCGTCGTAAGCATAAGTCGGGAACCCGAACACACCGGTCGCCGCCGCACGCTCTCGATCACTCGCCCATTTCAAAGAGACGTCATCGTCCCGTTCACGGCTGAGCAGTGCTTTTCCGTCGAAGCCGGCTTCGGTGGCGATCGCCTCGCGAACATCCGCTCTCCCGATGTCTTTTGCCTCGGCCCAAAACGCGCGCTGAAGCGCGCTTGTAAGCACGGTCCAGTTCTGGCCATCAAGATACGCCGCAAGCACAATCAGCGAAGCAGGCGTCGGATCCGCGAGGACCGGTCGGTTTTCCAGTGGCAAATGTTTGCCGCGATGCCGCGCCCAGCGCTGCAGATCGCGTGTCGCATAGGCCCGCCGGACATCGGGGCGATTTCGGGAAAAGATACCGCCGTTCTCTTCCAGAACTGTCGTCAAATAGGGGGTTATCTCAGCGCCACGACGGGCGGCTAACTCGATGAAAATATCGAAGCCAATGTAAGACCACGGCGAACCGATAGAGAAGAAATAGTCGATGACCCGAGTCATGGGCGACGGCTCCGTTTGCATGTGTAAATCCGTTTCAATTTCAGTCTTCTCGCTTCAATCGGCGACGGAGACGGGTATCGCTCGCCCATATCCGGCAGCAGCGACGAATTGCCCGCGTTTTCCGCCGCGGCATTGGTGGCCGCCCAAAGCGACAGCGCCTCGGCGATCCGGCAAGAGCCACAGCGTCGCCGCCATCATTGAATTTTGGTGGAACCGGCGACACCGGAGGCGCCGGCCCCAGTGGCGCGTGTTTAGGAACCGCTCTTCGGGAGACCGGCAGGGTTGGTGAGGGCTTCATCGATGCCTTCGGCTTCGAGGTTCCAGCGCTTCAGCACCTCGCCATATTTGCCGTTCTTGATGAGGTCGTTGATCGCGATAGTCACCGCGTCGGCAAGGCCCGCGCCCTTTCGCGTTGTCACGGCGATTTCAGCTGTCAACGGCCAACCGCCACTGACGATGCCCACGAGCTTGGTCTGGCCCTTGATGGCCGAACCGTAGGCCAACGTCGCATTCGGGTTGAATTCAGCGTCGGCGCGGCCGGATGACAAAGCCAGCTCGCTTGCCGCCCGGTCATCGTAATACTGCACTTCCACCGGCTTCAGACCGGCCTCGACGTTCTGGCGGTCCCATTCCAGCAAGATCTTTTCCTGGTTGGTGCCGGCGCTGGTTATCACCTTTAGTCCCGCCACATCCTTTGCGTCCTTGATCTCCTTGATCGGGCTGTCTGCCTTCACGTAGAAACCAAGTACGTCCCTGCGATACGTCGAGAAATCGAACTTCTCCTTGCGCTCTTCGGTGACGGTGACGTTGCTGATAACTGCATCATATTTGCCGGACGAGACGCCAAGCGGCCAATCCGCCCAGGCAACCGACACGATCTCCAGCTCCAGCCCGAACGAATCCGCGAGCAGCTGCGCCAGATCGGGGTCCGTGCCCACGATCGTTTTCGCATCGGAAGCAAACGTCGCGACCGGCGGATCCCAAGCATTGATCGCAACCGTGAACTTTCCGGGTGTCGCAAACTTGAAGTCCGGCGAAATCGCTTTGATCGCTTCTTCATTCTTTTCAGCGCGCACGCGGTTGGACGTATCCGGGCTGAGATCGAACTTTTCGGCCGCCTGCGCAGCGCCGAGGCTCAGTGCGACTACAGCCGTTGCACCTGCCATCAGAAGTTTAGCGGAATTGAGAAATGTCATTGGTATCGCTCCTTATTCACCTTAGAGTTGTGGCTGCTGTTGATCGTCTCCGTCCGCGGCTGCGGGCGGAAATTTCTCCTAGAGAACCTTCGCGAGGAACTCGCGCGTGCGCGGATGGTCTGCGTTGGCGAAGATGCGCGTGGGCGGCCCCGCTTCCAGAATGCGCCCGCTTTCCATGAAGACGACGGTGTCTGCGACCTCTCGGGCAAACCCGACTTCATGCGTGACGATGAGGAGTGTCGTGCCGGTACGGGCGAGTTCCTTGATCACGTCCAGCACTTCACCGACGAGCTCCGGGTCCAGCGCGGACGTTGGTTCGTCGAAGAGCAAGACCTTCGGCTTCAAGGCCAATGCACGGGCGATGGCGACGCGTTGCTGCTGGCCGCCGGATAGTTGGCGTGGATAGGCGTTGATCTTATCACTGAGACCAACCCGGTCGAGGAGTTCGCTCGCAAACTGGATGGCCTCATCGCGGCTCGTGCCTCGTACCTCGATCGGCGCCTCGATCAGGTTTTCGAGAACCGTCAGATGGGGGAAGAGATTGAAGTTTTGGAACACCATGCCGATATCGGCGCGGCGCTTCAGGATATCCTTCTCTTTCAATTCATAGAGCGTGGCCCCTTTCTGGTTGTAACCAACCAGCTCGCCGTCGATAGCGATGAAGCCGCTATCCACCCGTTCGAGGTGATTGATTGTGCGCAGCAGGGTCGACTTACCGGAGCCCGATGGGCCGAGGATCGCCGTGACGCTTCCGGCTGGCAAAACGAGGTCGATGTCATCCAGCACCTTCAGCGGCCCGAAATTTTTCGTGACGTGCTGGATCCGCACGCTGCCGCCGGCGCGAAGCTGCGAAGCGTCCTTGAAGCCGGACTGACGCGTGACCGGAGCGACCATCGCCTCCGACGATACAGAGCGGCGGAACCGAACCAAGAAGGATTGGAACGGCAGCGGCACCGGATTACGCACCGCACCCCTCGAGAAATGGCGTTCGATATAGTGCTGGGCGATCGACAGCACCGTCATGATCACCAAATACCAAGCGGTCGCCACCATCAGCAAAGGGATGACTTCGAGATTGCGGCGGTAGATGACCTGGACGGTGTAGAACAACTCCGGCAATGCCAGTACGTAGACCATGGACGTACTCTTCGCGAGGCCAATGATCTCGTTGAAACCGGTCGGCAGGATGGTCCGCATGGCCTGGGGTAGAACGATGCGAAACGCCTGACGGTGACGCGGCAAGCCAAGTGCAGCAGCCGCTTCATGTTGCCCCTGATCGACGGATAGGATGCCGCCGCGCACGATCTCGGCGAAGAAGGCCGATTGGTTGAGTGTGAGCCCCAGGAACGCGGCACCGAATGGCGTCAGCAACTGAACCATCGGGTAATCGATGAGGACCGTATCGCTGAATGGCAACCCAATGCGGACTGACTCATAAAGATAACCGAGATTGTTCAACACCAGCAGCAGCACGATGAGTGGGATCGAGCGCAACAACCAGATGTAAGCCCAAGAAAGGCTGGAGAGCAGAGGAGATCGGGAGACGCGCGCCAGCGCCAGCGCGGTGCCCAGAACAGAGCCAGAGATCGTCGCAAGGGCCGTCAGTAGCAATGTCCTGCCGAGCCCAGCCAAAACTGGTTCTGAAAAGACCCATTCGCTAAAGACACCCCAGCCCCAGCGCGGATTGGTGGAAGTCGAATAGGCCACCGCTGCAATAACGAGCGCGGCAAAGATCGTTCCGACTAGGCGCCCCGGATGGCGGGCGGGAACGATCCGATAGCTCGAATAGTCCTGCCTATGCTGTTCGGCGGGTTTCTGATCGACATCGATCCCCGAAAGCTCTGTTGTGAGCGCCATGGTCTTTCCCCTTTGGAATTGTCGTCGGCCAGTCAAGGATGCTGCGCGGCAAGCTCGAGCGATGGCCGAACCGGTGCGACCGACGTCGCGAGATGGCCGATCTGTTTTTCGAACGGCAGGGTCTTGTAGATCTCTGGATCGGCGTTCACGTCGAAGAGGGCTGTGTAGCCGTACTTCAGATAGAGACCGACAGCCTCCGGCTGGCGGAAGCCGGTCGTAAGGTAGACCCTCGCATAGCCCTGCCGCGCCGCTTGAAACTCCAGTTCGATCAACACCTTGACCGCCAAGCCCTGCCGACGCAGGTCCGACCGCGTCCAGATGCGTTTGAATTCGGCGGTGTGGTCGTCGTGGTGCATGAAAGCCCCACCGCCGATTGCTTCGCCATTCCGTAACAGGAGCAGGAAGTTTCCGGAGGGCGGTGCGAACACCTCGGCCGGATAGCGGTTCATCTCGTCGGTCGCGCCGCCCTCGCTGAAATAGTCCCCATAGCGCTTGTCGTATTCGTAGGTCAGCTCGTCGATCAGGGGCTTTGCGCGCGGATCGAGAGGCGTGGTGTAGAGGAACGTATCGCTCATATCGCCGGTCCTGTTACTGACATCAGTCAAGAAAGGTTTCGTTGCGGCACACCCGGTAGCGGGCGGCAGACGCGATGATTGCGCCGTCAAAGCCGTTCCGTTGCCGACGGAGACGTTGCCGCCCGCCTGCGCCTGCGGAGGCGTAGAGCGATGAAGATCTACGATCACGCGCCGACCGCCCTTCCGGCTTCGACGGCGGCTGCCGCAACCGCGTAACGACTCTCGCGATAGGGCAGCCCCAGGTGATCGCGCAGCGTCGTGCCATCAAGCCTCGGGTTGAAGTAGCCGCGCGCTTCGAGGATCGGCAGCACATGGGCAGCGAAATCGTCAAAACCTTCGGCAATCACCTGAAAGCTGAGAATGAAGCCATCTGCAGCACCGCCTTCGACCCAGCGGATGATCTCGTCTGCGATCTGCGCGGCCGTGCCGATGAAGGCCGTGCGTGGCGTCGCGACGTCGAGGGCGATTTCCCGCAACGTCAGGTTCTGCTCCCGCGCCGTCTTTTTGATGCGGTCGGTCATCGCACGAAAACTGTTCTTGCCGACATCGCCTACATCCGGGAACGGCTCGTCGAGCGGATAGGCGCTGAAATCGTGGTGATCGAAGAACCGGCCGAGATAGAGCAGCGCCTCCTCGACCGTCACGAGGTTGCGGATCGCCTGATACTTGCGCTCCGCCTCCTCGGCGGTCGCCCCGATGATGGGCGCTATGCCAGGGAAAATGCGTACGTCGTCAGCACGACGCCCCTGGGCGATCGCGCTCTGCTTGACCTGCTTGTAGAATGGCACAGCGTCTTCGAGCGGTCCGCCGTTTGTAAAGACGGCATCGGCATGTTTTCCGGCCAGCTTCACGCCGGAATCGGAAGCGCCCGCCTGGAAGACGACTGGCTGCCCCTGTTGCGACCGTGCGATGTTCAGCGGTCCCTCGACACGGAAGAAGCGCCCCTTGTGGTTCAGCCTGCGGAGTTTGCTCTTGTCGACGAACACGCCCGTGTCGCGGTCTCGGATGAAAGAGTCGTCATCCCAGGAATCCCAAAGGCCCTTGATGACATCGAGATACTCGTCGGCGATCTCGTAGCGCAGTTCGTGCTGGGGGTGTTCGCGGCTGTAATTGCGACCGGACCCTTCTAGCGGCGTCGTCACCGCATTCCACCCTGCCCTGCCGCCGCTGATCAGGTCGATCGTACCGAACTGGCGCGCGACGGTAAAAGGGTCGCTGTAGGAGGTCGAGACGGTCCCGACGAGGCCGATCTTCGAGGTCGACGCCGCGAGCGCTGACAGAAGTGAAATCGGCTCCAAGCGGTTGAGGAAATGCGGGATCGACTGCTCATTGATGTAGAGGCCATCGGCAACGAACGCAAAGGCTACACCCGCATTCTCGGCCTTGCGCGCCACGTCCACGAAAAACGGGAAATTGACGCTCGCATCGGCCGGTCCGCTCGGATGCTTCCACGCATTCATGTGGCCGCCTGGCCCTTGAAGCATGATGCCAAAAGTGACTTGGTTCTGGGTCATGATCGTATCCTTGGAGAAAGGGTCAGGCCGCGAGCGGCACCCGCGCCTTGGCGAGCAGTTGTATGGACTGGAGGCGCTCGGCGGCGGTGAGCGGCGGCGTTTCGATGATGAATTCGGAAATGCCATAGAGGTAATGGAGCCCATCAAGCTCCTGGCGCACCTCGGTCGCGGTGCCGTGAAGGATGCTTGGCACCTTCTCTTCCACTCGGTAATCCGACACACCGGATTGCCGTGCAAATTCGGCCGCCTGCTCTGCGCTGCCGACGTTTACGCTCTGGCCGTTCGGCAGGACGACCTTGAAGATGCGCATGCCCGATACCCTGTCCCGAGCCGCCGCTCCATCCTCAGAGACAAAGGCTGCAAGGGCCAGGATGGCGGATTTGCCACCGCTCGCCGCTTCATAAGCCTCGAGCGTCCGGCGCAGGTTATCGGGATCACCGTTGAGATGGCCGGCGAAGACCAATTGCCAGCCCTTCTCCCCTGCAAGCCGCGCACTTTCGACACTAGCGCCAAGCAGAAAACGCTCGGGCGCGATGCCGGGAAATGGCGTGGCCGCGAGGTTCCTCTCATCAGGAACGGCCGACAGATAGTGGTTGAGTTCAGAGAGTTGGTCGTCGAATTTCGGCTTTCGTGCCGGATCGACTGCCGCCTGCAAGGCCTTGGTGGAAATCGGAAAGCCCCCCGGGGCTTTTCCGACGCCAAGATCAACCCTACCAGGAGCCAAGGAGGAAAGCAGATTGAAGGTTTCGGCGACCTTGTAAGCACTGTAGTGCTGAAGCATGACGCCACCCGATCCAATACGGATCCGCGACGTTCTCGCCAGAAGATATGCAATCAGCGTTTCCGGCGCTGAGCTCGCCAGGCCAGCCATGTTGTGGTGTTCGGCAACCCAATATCGAAGGTAACCTAGCGCCTCTGCCTCCAGAGCCAGGCGCACGGATGTCTGCAATGCGTCCGTGGTCGTTTGGCCAGGATCAACTGGACTTTTGTCGAGAAGGCTAAGGTCATAGGGCATGGCAACACTCACATTTTCTTACATATTCGATGTTTTTTATAGACATTTAAGCAAAAACATTCCGCTCTCCGGACCGGAAAAGGAATTCGTTTTGCCGTTCTTTCTCGATGTCTCGGAGCCGCTTAGCTTGCTCCAAGAACCCTTCGGGGCGGGAAGTTCCCCGATCCTCAGCGCACCAAGCTAAATCGCGGGAGCACGCTGCCCGGCACCAGATTGATCTTTAGCTGCTCATCAAGAATCTCGATGAAGCGAAGGACGGTTCTCGATGGACTGCTTGTTGTATGAAGACGCAGCCGGGTCCGACCGAGATCAGGCATTTTGGCTTTGATCACCGTCAGGTTGGGAGGAATGCCTTCCGGCGTCCTGATCGTTACACCTAGTCCGGCACTCACCGCAGCCCACAGGCCAGACAAGCTGCTGCTGGTGAACGAAAGTCTCCAAGGGATATCTGCCATGTCGAGGGCACTGGTTCCTGCTGCGCGAAACATGCACGGCGGCCCCATAAGAACCAATGGCAGAGGACGGTGCTGGTCAGCGTCGAAATCCTTCGGCCCCACCCAAACGACAGGAAACTCCGCGAGGTTGCGCCCTGGCAGCGAAGGATTGATCTGAGTGTCCCCCCAAAGGAGAACAAGATCGATCTGGCCGCCCTCCAAATCTTGAAGCAGGCTTGCGTGACGATCGACCCTTGCCTCGACGACCACCTGCGGATGCAATCGTGCGAAACGGCCCAAAACCGCGGGAAGCCAGGTTTCCGCAAAATCGGGAGGTATACCTATACAGACTCGCCCCGAAATGCCTGAGCTATCGACAGCGTTTATGGCCTCGTCGTTCAGGTCCAGAATGCGCTGCGCATAGCGAAAAAGCGTTTCACCAGCATCTGTGAGCTGAAGGCCCCGGCCGCTTTTGACAAAAACCTCACAATTTGCGGCCCGCTCCAACTTGCGCAGTTGCAGACTTATCGCCGACTGTGATCGCCCGATGCGCTCAGCGGCTTTCGCAAAGCTGTTAAGCTGCACGCCCAGAACAAAGCTGCGCAAGATATCAATGTCGAGATTAGGTGGCATCGAACACTCACTTCAGCATGACAAAGCGAGCGAGACCGCTGGCGAACTTTGCCACGCATTCCTCCTGAAGACTGGTCGTCCCTAACCTGCAACGACCTTCAACGGACATTCATTGACGGCAGTTAAAGCGCCGAGACACCAGAGGTCAAATTGGAAAAACTAGCGGAACCGTGCAGTAAAACTGAATAGTGATGCCGTTTTAAACCAGTTTTTTTGCTATTACTCATAGATAGAGTAGGTTTTTCCAATAGATCGGACTATCGCATGCTCCTATTCCAAAAAGCGGAACAAAATTTCTTTGCGAGGCACTCAAATGATTGCGGCAATTGTCATCCGACAATGTGCTTCTTCCCGAGAACGTGACTTCGGTGCACGCCCTCCGCGCTCTTTCGACCTACACATGGAAATCGAACCCGATGCTGTAGAGCTTGCCGAATTTGTCCAGCTGCAAGCGGCGGCGGCACGGCAGCAACGACGTCCCGTCATGCGGCCATAGGCTCCTATTCGGTCAGATAGGAAATGGCGCAAAACGGCCCCGTGCGATACGGCGACAGACCGTCGCCGATCTCTCAGATCGCTAGATATCCGCCATCGACGGGCAGTTCGACGCCAGTGACGAAACTCGCCTCGTCACTGGCTAAAAACACCACGGATTGGGCGATCTCCGACGGAGAAGCACCCCGGCCGATCGGCATTCTGGCGATGAACTCCTCGTTCAATTTGGGATCCTGCGCCCGCGCCATCGGCGTATCTGTCCATCCGGGAAGCACCGCGTTGATCCGCACGCCCTGACGGGCGTAAGAGACCGCCGCGTTAAGGCCAGAGTCAGATAGCGAGATATCCGCCGTCGACCGGGAGCTCTACCCCCGTGACGAAACTCGCTTCGTCGCTCGCCAGGAACACAGCGGGTTGCGCGATTTCGGCAGGCACCGCGCCGCGCCCGATCGGCGTTCTGCCGATGAACTCCTCATTGAGCTTTGGGTCCTGCGCTTCCGTGATCGGCGTGCGTGTCCAGCCGGGCAGGATAGCGTTGATCCTGACACCTTGGCGGGCGTAGCTGACGGCGGCGTTCCGCGTCATGTTTAGCAGTGCGCCCTTACTTGCGTGGTAAGCGGCGATACCTGCGACCGATCGTGCGCCGAAGATCGAGCTAATGTTGATGATGGCCCCCCTGCCGGCTTCCATCATCAACGGCAATACGGCTCTCATACCCAATGCTGGCCCCAACTGGTTGAGCGCGATCAGAGAGTTCCAGTTCTCGACGTTAAAATCGTGCAGATATTCGTAGTTCGTGCCACCTGCGTTGTTGACGAGAATGTCCACACGGCCCTGCTGCTCCTTTACCGCTCCTACCAGTCGGTCCCATTCGTGTTCGCTCGTGACGTCGAGACGTGCTTCCGAGGACGGGCTGATGTTGCCAGGTTCCGCCCTGATGTCGCTGGCGTAGACAGTCGCGCCCTCCGCGCGAAACGCGTCTGCGATCGCCAGACCGATGCCAGAATGCGCTCCAGTTACAATCGCTACCTTGCCAACCAGACGATCAACCATTGCCTTGCTCCTTTTCGAAAATACGCTTTTGCTGTTGCTGTTCTTGAGCGCCGGACTATCTGACGCCCTGGCGCTGTCTTGCGACGGCGCCGCTGGACGAGGGCCGGATGCTGATCGTTCGGGTCACGTGCCGAGCCAACGCTTCCGAAGAATAGATCAGCGGGAAGTACTCGTCGGAGAGCCAGGTCTCGTAGAGGTCCGAGTAGTGCTCGCTACGGGGATCACCGTCCTGACCCGGCGAATTGATCACGAGGCTGTTGTCCCAAGAGCCGACATCGACGACTATCCGGAACGACGCTCCGGTGACCTCGATCCCGTTGATGGGGGAAGGTGCAGCCAATCCCACGGTTTCCGAACTCCCCGACTTTGGCTTCGGACCGACCGTCACCCACGAGGGCGCGGTTTCGAAATGCCCCGACGCCATGTGGTCAAGGCGGGACACGCTGGCTCGCCCCCAGGCCCACGTGCCAATGTCGTCACCGAAACACCGCCGAAGCCGAGCGACGGCGACACCCAGCGTTTGCTCGAAAACCTGGGCCAGCCTATCTCGGCCGCCAGCGAGGCGATCGAAAAGGAGCATATCGGTGGATGCGTCCCCGATCACATGCTCCTTCGGCTTCACAGCCCTGAGAGCTTCCGCCATTTTGGAGGGATCGACCAATCCTGAGATCGCGTCTTCCAGCAACCAGTCCCGTAGTTCGGACCTGAACCAGGCTTCAAACAACAAGGCAGCCGACGAGTCCGCTAGAATCTCGTGGTTCCAGTTGCGAAGCAGCTTCCGGCCGACCTCAGCTTCCTTTGACGCGAAAGGCTCGTCCGGAAGCAGGCCGCAAATCGTGCGAGCCGGGACGCTCAGATAGTCATTCTGCAGACGAGCGGCAGTTTCCACAGTGAATGCGTCGTTGCAAGACAGTACCTCGTCTATCCGATGCATACGATAAGGCGCGTACCACTCGTAGGAAACGGGCACCGGATCCCAATCTTCCTTAGGCGGCAGGTTCATCTGGTTGGCCGATGCTACCCAGCCCTTCGGAGGATCTACGACCTGAGGCAAATCGGAGGCGACCTGGAAGCCATCCCATTCGTAGCGTCCGTCGCCGGGGACTGGTAGAAGGCCATCCCAGTTCGGCCGGATAGGAACGAGCGCGCGCGGAGACCAGCCAATCGATCCATCGACGTCGGCGTAGACGTGGTTTACTCCTGGCGCGCCCCAACGGTTGAGCACTTTGCGGACGTCGTTGGCATCTCTGGAATACAGGTTGCCAAGACTGGAGAGATAAGGCGCCATTCCGGGTTCAAGCCATGCAGCACGGACACCGAACGCAGTACGGCGCTCCGTATCCACGTGGATTACAGGGCCATGCTTCGTGAACAGAAGTTCGACTTCGGCGCCCTCTCCCCCGGCGATCCCAACATTCTCGACACGCCGCTCCATGCGCACCCAGGTATCTCGGTATCGGTAGAGTTGAGCGTCTTCAGGGTTGAGTTCGTAGACGTAGAGATCTTCCTGATCGGCATTCCAGATCGTCAAGCCGAATGCCACTGAACCGTTATGTCCGATCGAGATGCCGGGCAGCGCTGGTTCGCCCGCACCGATTACGTCGAATTCGGGGCATTTAAGATGAACAACGTAACGGAGCGAAGGCGCGGTCATTGCTCGGTGGGGGTCGTTGGCAAGGATTGGCCTGCCAGTTTCCGTGCGCTCACCGGAGATGACCCAGTTGTTGCTGCCGTCGGGCGATGGTGGAGTCATCGAAGCGTTAGCTGTTACCGGGCCCATACCGAGCCGATAGGTCGCAAGCACACCGTCGTGGATCAAGTCGAGGTTCAAGCCGTCCGGAATCCTGACTGGCTGCCAAGGCTCGCGCTTCTTTCGCAGATCATCCACCTCTGCGCCGAAGTCCCTGATCGTAATCGCGCGTGCGACTTCCTGCTCGATGTTGGCGTACAGTCCGTGGCTTCTGATCCGGACGACATCGCTCTCGCACCAATAGTCCGGCTCGTAACCTAAGAGCGAAAACTCTGGCGATAGCAGTTCCGGGTTCTCTCGGGTCTGGTCGATCCACGAGTTTATTCCGGCGGTGAACGCGGTCACGATATCCTTTGTATCGTTTCCGTAAGCGAGCCACTCGGAACGCATGTCTCCCCGATACAGGAAGAGTCGCGCCGCACGATCGCGCTCGACGTAGGAAGAGCCGAGAACCTCAGAAATCCGCCCCAGACCGCGACGACGCCACCAGTCGAGCTGAAACATTCTGCTCCTGGCGGCGCAGAAGCCCTGGCCGAAAAAAACGTCGTGCGCATTCTGGGCGGTGATATGCGGAACGCCCCATTTATCGACGCGAATATCCATAGGTCCGACAACGCCGGACACTTCAAAATGATCTTCAGTCACCTGAGTACCTACCACTCTTGATGTATGTTTTTCGGCCCTGGGCGGCTGGAACTTTAGAAGTTCCAGGTCCTGTAGATATCGGCCAAGGGGGCAACCCAGGCTTCTTCGTGGCTGACGACGTACTTGATGAACTCTTCGTACGCGACGATATGGTGGGCGCGGCCGATGGTCCCCGGATGAACCGTAAGGCAGAAGACACCGCCCGGCTCGTTGGCGTAGGCGTAGTCGAACTGAGTCTTCCACATCTTGACGAGCTGATCGATTTCGAAGGCTCCGTGAACGATGCCGGGGATGAACTCGAGCTGCGGGAAATCGTCGAGGAACCACGATACCGGGAATTCGACGATCTGCCACGGATCGCCGAAGGTATCGCCGTTTTCCAGATCGATGTTTACTGGGCGCGGCAGATAAGCTTGGAAGTCGCGGCCCATCAACGACGAGTCATATTTGAAATCCCACTTCTTCAGCACGCTGTAAGTGGCATCGCTGAAGTCCCAGGCTGGCGAGCGAAAGCCGATCGGCCGTTTGCCTACGTGTTTCTCGTGCAGTGCGATGGCAGCCTCCATCACCCTGTCCTCTTCGTCCGGCGACAGAAGGGTGATGTTCTCATGGTACAGGCCGTGCGCACCGATCTCGTGCCCGTGCGCGAGGATCGCCTCGATCTGTTGCGGGAACGTCGCCATGGTGTGGCCGGGAGTGAAGAACGTAGTCTTCACCCCGTACTTGGCGTAGAGCGCGAGCAGTCTCGGGACACCGACTTCCGCATCGAACTGACCGCGGGAAAGATATCCCGGAGTCCGCTTGTCGAACGAACCCAACCACGCGGAATGCGCGTCGAAGTCAGTGCCGAAGCTGACGGCAAGTCGTTTTCCTTCCGGAAGCCTGAGTGGCATGACGATTTCCTTTTCCCTATGAGCCGAAGTCATGGCCCAGCGCGTTATGACAGCGTTTGCCCGCCGTCGATCACGATGTCCGCCCCGGTGGTGAAGCTCGACAGATCCGACGCGAGGAACGCGGTCATTCTTGCGACCTCTTCGGACTGCCCAATCCTTCCCAGAGGCATCTGGGCGACATAGGCGGCGTTTGTGTCATTCGAGTTCGTGGTGGACATCGCAGTCTCGATAAGGCCGGGAATTATGCAGTTGACGCGGATTCCGAGATGGCCGAGTTCCTTCGCCGCGGACTTCGTCAGTCCGCGCAGCCCCCATTTTGAAGCGGTGTACGAAGCGATATCCTTGAAACCGCCGACGCTTGCGATCGAGGAAATGTTGATGATCGATCCGGTCTTCGCGGCAGCCATACCGGGTACAACCGCCTGGATTCCGAGGAGCGGCCCATGCAGGTTGATCGCAATATGTGCCTGGAAGTTTTCCTCTGTCTCCGAAACAATCGGATTCGGACGATAGATCCCGGCGTTATTGACCAGAATGGTCGGCGTGGAACCCGTAAGCCGGGTCGCCGCGGTGACGCAGGTTGTCCAAGCGCTTGCATCGGCGACGTCGAGGGGAAAGAAGTACGCTCGTTCGCCAAGTTCCTTCGCGGCTTTCTCGCCCCTCTCGACGTCGCGGTCAGTCATAATGACCGTAGCGCCGAACGCCTGCATGATCTGCGCCGTCGCAAGCCCCTGTCCCTGGGCAGCCCCCGTAATCAGGGCGACCCGACCGCTGAGGTCGATATTCAGCTTTGGATCGAATTTCATGCTCATTTCGTGGATACCCTTCCGAGAAGCTGTTCGAATGCCACGGCCGCGATAAGGATGAGACCCTGCGTGATGCCCTGCCAGTTGAGGTCGACCGCGAGACTGAAGAAGATGTTGTTCAGCGTCGCGATGATCAGAAGGCCGATTGCCGTGCGCAAAACACTGCCTTCACCGCCGAGAAGCGAAGTCCCGCCGACGACAACGACCGTAATGGCCTGGAGGTTGAGCAGGGTCCCGGTGTTGCCCTGGCCGACACCGAGGATGGACGCACCCATGCACCCGGCAACTGCCGACAGGACCCCACAGATTACATATGTCGAACCCTGAACCAGTTCCACCCGGATGCCTGCCAGACGGCTGGCCTCCTTGCTACCGCCGACGGCGAAAACCCGGCGACCGTAGGCAGCCTTGTGGATGACCAGCCAACCAAGCGCGAAGGTGGCGAGGAGAACCAGTACCGGAATGGGGAAGATGCCGACCGAGCCTGTACCGAGCCACTGGAAGCCCTCGTCGTAAATGATGACCGGACCGTTGTCCGAGATCAGGCGGATCACCCCGTAGAACAGTGTCATCGTGCCGAGGGTCGTTACGAACGGGTTCACACGGAGGACGGTGATGACGAACCCGTTGATGAAGCCGCATACGAAACCGGATGCGATCCCCGCCGAAAACCCAAGTAGTACCGATTCGGTTGACAGGGTGACCATAGCCGCAAGCGTTCCGGCGAACGCATAGATCGCGCCTACGGAAAGGTCGAACCCGCCGTTGATAATGACGATGGTCATGCCGACGGCGACAATACCGAGCGGTGCGTTCTGCGCGAGAACCTGAGAGATATTCCCCCAGCCGAGAAAACCAGGGTAGATCACAGTAGCCGCGATGACGACGGCAACCAGCGCTATGAACATACCGTAGTCATGGCCGAGTTTCTGTAAGTTCCAGTTCCGCTTGGAACCCGCCGTTTCGATCGGCTCGGAAACCTTCAATACCTTGCTGCTATCCATTTTAATCTTCTTTCCGATTGACGCCGAATGCCAAGTCCAGCACGTCCTGCAGGGCAACATGGGCGTTCGAATTATCCAGTTCGCCAACAATGCGGCCGTTCGCCATCACCAGGATGCGGTCGGCGACTTCGATGACTTCCTCGATTTCGGTACTCGTCACGATAACGGCCCGCTGCTTCTCTTCGGCGAACCGCCTGATGGCCTGGAGGACTTCCACTTTCGCAGCGACATCGATGCCTCGCGTCGGTTCGTCGATCAGGAGCACTTGAGGGTCGGCGAGCAGCAATTTGGACAGGACGACCTTCTGCTGGTTCCCGCCCGAGAGATCGCCAACCGGATAGTCGCCCATCGCGCGGGACAAGGTGAACTGCGACAGCAGCTTCTGGGCGATGTCGAATTGCCGTTTTCTGTGTACCAGACCCGCAGTGGAAACCTTTTCCAACGCCGGGAGAGTGACGTTGTCCCCGATGGTCATCCCGAGGACCAGACCTTCGGTCTTGCGCTCTTCCGGCAGCAACGCGATGCCTTGATCGAGGGCCGAACGGGGGCTCCGCGCGAGCGGACGGTCGCTTCCGTCGATCGTGATCGCTCCGGTGGCAGCTGGTTCCGCCCCTGCCAAGGAGCGGAGAAGAGTGGTCCGCCCTGCTCCGACCAGACCTGCGAGACCGAGAACCTCTCCTGTCTTCACTTCCAGGGAGATGCCTTCGATGACACCAGGTAGCGTTACGTTTCGGGCCGAGAAGAAATTGGGCGTCGACGGCTTTGGGACGCGCTGGTGTGCGACGACGATCGCGTCGTTGCCCGTCATGGCCCGGACTAGCGATCGCTTGTCCCACCTCGAGCTCTCTCTTTGCTCGATCACCCGGCCGTTTCGCAGGACGGTGACCCTGTCGCTGGACGACAGGACCTCGTCGAGATTGTGGGAGACCAGCATGATCGTCACGCCGCGCGACTTCAAGCGCTGGATCAGCTCAAGGAGGAACTCGCGCTCCTTGTAAGACAGCGACGCGGTCGGTTCGTCTAGGATAAGAATCCGAGCGTCGAGTTCGACAGCACGCATGATCTCGAGCATCTGTGCCGACGCGACCGACAACTCCCGCCCGAGCGCCTCGGGCGGGATTTCTATCCCGAAGTCCTTACAACGCGCGAGGTATCTCGTGCGCATCGCGCGCTCGTTGAGAAGGCCCGCATTCACCTTCTCGTTACCCAGGAAGACGTTCGCCACTGCCGTCAACGCCGGCAGCACCGTAAGCTCCTGGTAGACGATCGCGATCCCGGCCGCTTTCGACGCCCTCGGGCTACCACTAGGGAGTTCGGCTCCGAACACCCGTATGGCCCCCTCGGTGGCGCTCGTGCGACCGCTTAGGATACCGAGAAGCGTTGACTTCCCGGCACCGTTTGCGCCTACAAGCGAATGCACTTCCCCAGAGCGTACCGCCAAGGTGATATCATTTACGGCTGTGAAGTGGCCGTATCGCTTCGTAACACTCGAAAAATCAATTGCGACATCGCTGTCGACTTGGTGGGCCGCTTGGGGCTGCATTGGGTTCCCTTTCCGCGTGGAGTTGCTTAGAAAGCGAACGCGCTAGTACTCAGGCTTGAACTGATCCACGTTCTCCTTGGTGATGATCGGTCCATTTTCGATCTTGAGGCTCTCCGCGGGGTTGATCAGTTTGGGAACCGCTTCACCCTTCATGGCGCGGATACCGGATTCCACCGCGACGTAGGCCTCGGTGTAAGGGAGTCCCGGCATCGAGGCGGTCACTGCGCCAGACTTGACGGCGTCAAGGGTGAACTTGTTGCCGAGGAAGTCGTAGACCTTGATTTGACCTTCCTTTCCTGCCGCCTTGACCGCCTGGACGATGCCCTGCGTGATCGTACCCGACGCTGACGCGATGATCTTGACGTCGGGATGCGCGCGCAGCATGTCCTGAGCCATCTGGTACGCTCCGGGAACGGTATCGTTCGTGTTCTGGTACGACACGAGCTTGAACCCGGGGTGAGCGGCCATCGCCTCTTCCATTTGGGTCTTGTTGATCCGCGTCAGATCGACGTTCGGATCGAGCGCGAGCATCGCGAATTCCTGCGGCTCGTTGGTCGTGAAGATGTGATCCCACCACAGGCGGAAGGCTTCCGGGGTCATCAAGTTCACGAGCGTGGTAACGCCGTCGGGAACGCCGCCGCAGGCCGTGGTCACGTAGAGGACGACCTTCACGTTTTCCTTCACCGCCTTCTTAATCGTGTTGCAAAGCTGGTCGCCGGACATCAAGGCGGTCACAAAGACGTCGTAGAGCTTGCGATCGAGCGCCAGGTCAAACTGCTGTTTCTGAACCTGGACATCGAGGTCACCCGTGTAGACGGTCAGGTCCACTCCGTACTTTTCGGCCGCGGCCTTCGCGCCCTCGATGTTGGCGCGCTGGTAGGCGTTCGCGCTGCCGACGCCGAAGAGGCCCATCTTGATCCCCGTGCCGTCGAGCTTGGCGTCATCGGCAAGAGCGGCTCCGCTGATCAGGGCGGCAACGCTTGCAACGACCGCAGACCTTGCGATCCTCGTGCAAACGCGAGAAGCCGATCTCGAAATTTTCTTGGACATTGTCAGTTCCCCTTTTTTTGAACGCGATTGTCTACCGTTTTTAAATCCTATAGGATATATTCAATAGGATGACGCGATAATCGTTGTAGTGGTCGTTACAGTCAAGAGGGAAAACATGAACGAAGAGACGAAGCCGAAAAGCAGCGGAAACGGCATGATCAAAAGACCACAACGCCTAGCCGACGAGGTGTACAACATCCTCTACTCAAAGCTGATGTCGCTGGAGATCGAGCCCGGCAACCGGATCATGATCGATGCGCTCGTGAAGGAACTTGGTGTTTCTCAAACACCCATTCGAGAAGCACTCTCACGGCTGGAAGCACAGGGCCTGGTCGTTCAGACACACCTGATCGGTTACAGCGCAGCAACTCAACTGGAGCCTGACAAGCTTGAAAAGCTTTTCGACATGCGACTTCTACTGGAGCCATACGCTGCGGAGAATGCCGCCAAGCTTATCACCGACGAGGGGGTCGAAAGGCTGAAAAGCATCGACGCAGTCATGCAGCAAAGCGAAAGTCGGGAACTGAGAGGGAAGTTCTTGGATTTCGCGCAGAGCGACGGGCAACTACACGATTTAATCTCGTCGTCTTCCGGAAACGAACTGGTTCATGACGCGCTAGCCCGTCTGCATACCCATGTCCATCTGTTCCGGCTGCTGTATTTACCGGGTGCGACGAAGGACGTGAATCAAGAACATGCGGAGATCGTGGACGCAATCGCCAGGCGCGATGAAAAAAAAGCGTTTAAGGCAATGAAATTTCACATTGAGCAGTCGCGGCGTCGTTTCCTCCATCGGGGCAGTAAACCAGAGACGGAATGAAACGCGAGTTGGAGCCGACCGAACGACGCAGGCTGGCCCGCTAAGTGGGTCGCTCGAATGAATCGAGGGAAAGGCGCGGGTCCCGCTGCCTCCCGAACCTTGTTGCGCGTGGCGTACGGTTCCCTTGTCGAATACCGATAAAAAAAGGCCGCCACGAAGGCGACCTCTTCTTTTCACAGTCGGGATGAGGTTCGTCAGGGTGTCGATTACACCCCCTGAACCTTCTTCCATTCTTCATAGCGGGCCTTGTTTTCCGCGTTCGCTGGGTAAAGACCCGGCAATGCCATACCCTCATTTACCTGCTGCATGATCCAGGACTCGAGGCGCTCCTGCTCAGGAGCGAGCTCCAGGATTTCATCGATGAGCGCAGCCGGGATAACCACTGCTCCGTCGTTGTCGACAACGATGACGTCATTCGGGAACACCGCGACGCCGCCGCAGCCGACCGGCTCGTTCCAATCGACGAACGTCAATCCGGCAACCGACGGCGGTGCCGACGCACCCGCGCACCAAACCGGAAGCTCGGTTCCGAGCACGCCGTCGAGGTCGCGCACGACACCGTCGGTCACGAGCGCGGCAACGTTCTTCTTCTTCATGCGAGCGCAAAGAATGTCGCCGAAAATGCCGGCATCGGTGATGCCCATCGCGTCGACCACCGCGATACAACCGTCGGGCATTGCCTCGATCGCGGCTCGGGTGGACTTCGGCGAAGACCACGATTCCGGCGTCGCAAGATCTTCTCGAGCCGGCACAAAGCGTAGGGTGAACGCGCGACCGATGATCCGGCCCTGCCCCGGCTTCAGCGGCATTGCGCCGCGCAGCCATACGTTGCGCAGGCCCTTCTTGAGAAGGATGGTCGTCAGCGTCGCTGTCGTTACGCCAGCTAGAGTGTCCTTGATTTCCTGATCAGTTGCCATGCGATAGTTCCTCTCTCTTGCTCGGTTCTTAAATGCTGGCAATCATGCCGCCGTCGATGCGGATGACGCTGCCGGTTACGAATGAAGACTTGGTGCTGGCGAGGAACGCGACGACGTCGCCATATTCCTGCGGATCTCCATAGCGGCCGACCGGGATCGAAGCCGTGCTTTCGGCCGCGACTTCTTCAACGGTGCGGCCTTCGCGCTTGGCCTTCTGCTCGTCGAGAAATGTGATGCGCGAAGTGGCGATGCGACCTGGCAAAACGATGTTGCAGGTGATGCCGTGGCCGCCCTCCTCCTTTGCAAGCGTCTTCGACCAACCGACCAGCGTCGACCTCAGGGCATTCGACAGCCCGAGGTTCGGGATCGGCGCGACGACGCCTGAAGAAGTCGAGGTGATAATGCGGCCCCAACCGGCGCTTCGCATGCCGGGCAGCACGCGATCGGTAAGCGCGATAACCGACAGAACCATGGACTGGAAGAACTTGGACCATTGCTCGGGTGCCTGACCAGACACGGTCGTCGGAGGCGGACCACCGGTGTTGTTGACCAGAATTGCGATCTGACCGAACCGGTTCTCGATCGCACTTACATTGGCCTCGATCGCCGACAGATCGCCAAGATCCCATTGCAGAGCCATCGCGCGGCCGCCCTTGCTTTCAATGCTTGCCACCGTCTTTGCGGCAGCTTCAACGTCGATGTCTGCGACGACGACTTTGGCACCCTCCGCGGCGAGCGAATGGGCAATCGCCCCGCCAAGGCCGCCACCTGCACCCAACACGAGGGCGCACTTGTCAGAAATTCCGAGATCCATGGTGTTTATCCCTTCTCTTAGTCGTTAGCGCAGCGACGCGCAGGCTTCGCCGATCCGTTGGCAGGCCGCGGTGAGGCGGTCCGTGGCCGTGGCGAAGGAAATGCGGAAGTATGGGCTGAGCCCGAATGCCGACCCCGGGACGACAGCCACGCCGACCGACTCCAGCAGGTATGTCGCGAATTCGACGTCCGTCGAAATGACGCGCCCGTCAGGGGTCTGCTTTCCGACTACGCCGGCGCAAGACGGAAAGAGGTAGAATGCTCCGTCCGGCGCGCGGCAGCTCAAGCCCAACGAAGAGTTCAAAGACGCCAGAGCGAGATCGCGCCGCTCCTGGAAAACGGCGTTGCGCTCCGCGAGGAAATCGAGAGGGCCAGTGAGCGCGGCGACGGCGGCAGCTTGGGACACGGAACTTGGGTTTGTGGTGCTTTGCGATTGAATTGTCGCCATCGACTTGATGAGTTCGGCGGGGCCACCGGCGTAGCCGATGCGCCACCCGGTCATGGCATAGGCCTTCGAGACGCCATTGCATGTGAGAACCCGCTCGCGCAGTCGCGGCTCGACCGCTGCGATCGTAGAGAACTCCCAGCCGTCATAACGAAGATGCTCATACATGTCGTCGGTGAGCACCAGCACCTTTGGATGGCGCAGGAGAACATCCGCCAGCGCCTTCAACTCCGCCCGGGAGTATCCAGCACCCGTCGGATTGCTTGGCGAATTCAGGACCAGCCACTTCGTGCGTTCGGTGATCGCCCCCTCAAGAGCGGAGGCAGTCAATTTGAAGCCATCCTCTTCGCGGCACTCGACTGTGACGGGGACTCCGCCGGTCAGAAGCACCATATCCGGGTAGGATACCCAATAGGGCGCCGGGATGATCACCTCATCCCCTTCATCCAAGGTAGCGGAGAACGCATTGAAGATGACCTGCTTGCCGCCGGTCCCGACGCTTATGTTGGCAACGTCATAGTCCAAGCCGTTTTCGTTCTTGAATTTCTGGACGATGGCGCGCTTGAGCTCCGGGGTTCCATCGACATCCGTGTATTTCGTGGCTCCCGCATCAATCGCGTCTTTGGCGGCCTTCTTCACGTGCTCAGGGGTGTCGAAGTCAGGCTCGCCCTGTGACAACGCGATGATATCTTTGCCGGAACGGCGAAGTTCGGCCGCGAGCCGGGTGATCGCGATAGTCGGCGACGGCTTGACCGTGGTCAGGCGCTGCGAAAGGCTATCGCTATCGAAATGCAGTGTCATGGGAAGTCCCCTTATCCAAGTGTTGCGATAAGATTGACACGCGCCATAACTTCAGAAAACATACGCTTTGCCATCTTTGAAATTCAGAGAATCTAAATCTTGGAAACACGCTTCCTCAAAACCTTCCTGTCCGTCGTTGACCTTAATTCAATTGCTGCCGCGGCTCGGAAGGAGAACCTGACGCCGTCTGCTGTCGTCCAAAGACTGCGGGCCCTCGAGGAGGAGGTCGGAGCGCCCCTGGTTCAACGGGCTGGCCATTCCACCCGTGCGACGGAAGCCGGATTGGCGGTGCTCGATACCGCCCGTCGGCTTGTCGAGGCGGCGGAGAGCATGCAGGGACTTGCAAATCAGAACGAGGAGGTCGGCACCATACGTGTCGGCGTCATACATTCGATGATAACGGGCCTGCTCCCGGACATCCTGTCTTCGATGAAGGACAGTAGACCCGGAATTACCGTTGAAGTGTTGCCGGGCCAGTCCTCTGACATCTACGTGAAGCTGGGCGAAGGCGATCTGGATGCCGCCATCATTGTCGAGCCACCCTTTGCGATCCCGAAGACCTTTGTCTGGCATGAGGTCCGGAGAGATCCCCTGGTCGTTTTGACCAGCACACAAGAAGACGACACCAATCCTCTTACGCTACTCCGGCACGCGCCGTTTATTCGCTATGACCGGAAGAATTGGGGCGGACGGCCGGGAGACCTGTATCTCAGGCGCATCAAAATGAACCCGAAAGAGAAGTACGAACTGGATTCTCTTGAAGCGATCGCCGTTCTGGTGGATCGCGGACTCGGTATCTCGCTGGTTCCTGATTGGTTGCCACCTTGGCCCGAAGGACTATCGCTACGAAAACTACCGCTTCCCGACGCCCCAGGGCGCGGCGTCGGCATCCTGTTCCCTCACCTCACTTCGAATGAGCGCCTGGTCCGGATATTCGCGGAGGAAACGCGAAACGCCGCAAGGAAAAAGGCCGCTGGACCTATTTTCTAAGACCTGAGCTCTCTACGAGATTATCATAGATGCTTCGGGTCATCGCTGTCATACGGCCCATCAAGGGATATGCTTCTTCGACGAACTGTCGGTAGGAGCCAGGCCCGCGATGCTTTTCATAAAGCGGGACATACCCCGGGGTTGCCGTCCATCCCGCAACAGTTTGGGGCGAGCATTCGGAGTGGAACTGAGTTCCGACCGCGTGGTCACCGACGGCGACGCACTGTGCGACGCAACGATCTGACGATGCCAGAATGACCGCGCCTTTGGGCACGCGCTTCACCTCGGCCATATGCCATTGCACAACGGGATTCGACGCCTCAAGGCCCTGACAGAGTCGGTGAGACTTGCCGGCCTCGGTGAGCTCTACATTCTGGATTCCATGCTCGCCCCGCTCAGCGAATCCGACCTCACCACCCAGCGCTTCGCAGAGCAACTGGTGCCCGAGACACACACCGAAATATGGCTTGGCGCGATCCGCCACCCACTCACGGATCGCTTCTTTCTCCGTCGCGAGCCACGGGTACTCGGCTTCCTGCCAGGTGTCTTGCGGTCCACCGAGCGCGAACATGAAATCGAACGGGGCAAGGTTCGGTATTTCTTCACCCGCCCACAGGCGGACAACCTCCGGGATAAGGTCATCTGCCGCGAAGAAATCTAGGAACCTCCCGGGATGATCGCGGTCCACGTGTTGGAGAACAAGCGCGCGCTTCATAGTCTAAATTCCCTAGTTAGTGCAGGATCTGGCTGAGGAAGAGCTTGGTGCGCTCGTGCTGCGGATTGTCGAAGAACTCAGCCGGCGAGTTCTGCTCGACGATCTGGCCCTGGTCCATGAAGATCACGCGGTTGGCGACCTGGCGGGCGAAGCCCATTTCGTGGGTCACGCACAGCATGGTCATGCCTTCTTCGGCGAGCGACACCATGGTGTCGAGCACTTCCTTGACCATTTCCGGGTCGAGCGCCGAGGTCGGCTCATCAAACAGCAGGATCTTCGGCTTCATGCACAGCGAGCGGGCGATCGCCACACGCTGCTGCTGGCCGCCGGACAGCTGGCCCGGATACTTGTTCGCCTGCTCGGGGATCTTGACGCGCTTCAGGAAGTGCATCGCGATTTCTTCGGCCTGCTTCTTCGGCATCTTGCGAACCCAGATCGGCGCAAGCGTGCAGTTTTCGAGGATCGTCAGGTGCGGGAAGAGGTTGAAGTGCTGAAACACCATGCCGACCTCGCGGCGAACCTCATCGATCTTCTTGACATCATTGGTGAGCTCGATGCCGTCGACGACGATCTTGCCCTTCTGGTGCTCTTCGAGGCGATTGATGCAGCGGATCATCGTCGATTTTCCGGAGCCCGACGGGCCGGCAATGACGATGCGCTCGCCGCGCATGACCTTCAGGTTGATGTCACGGAGGACATGGAAGTCCCCGTACCACTTGTTCGCCTCGGTGATTTCGACGGCAACGGCTGTGGTGGAAACGTGCATCTCGGAAGTGGCTGTGTCTACCATAGGCTCCCCCTATCGTTTATGGCCAGTATGGAGCCGACGCTCGGTGTACATTGCGTACCGGGACATGCTGAAGCAGAAGGCCCAGTAGATGAGGGCGATCACCAGATAGCCGGTAGGCGCCGTGACAGGCGATGCCCAAGCGGCATCACGCAACCCGGTCTGGGCGATAGCCAGGAGATCAAACAAGCCAATGATCAGAACAAGGGTCGTGTCCTTGAACAGGACGATAAAGTTGCCGACGATGTTTGGGATCGAGATCTTCAGAGCCTGCGGCAGAATAACCTTAATCATCATCTGCCAATAGGAAAGGCCAAGCGCCATGGCTCCCTCGTATTGCCCCCTCGGAATGGCCTGGAGCCCGCCACGCACCACCTCTGCCATATAGGCGGCCGAGAAAAGGGCAACGCCAACAAGGGCCCGCAGTAGCTTGTCGAAGTTCATGCCCGGGGGCAGGAACAAGGGCAGCATGACGCTCGCCATGAAGAGAACCGTAATGAGGGGAACTCCGCGCACGAACTCGATGAAGCCGACCGACAGCAATCGCAATGCCGGCATACTTGAGCGCCGGCCGAGCGCGAGCAGAATGCCAAGCGGCAGTGACGCAACGATACCCGTAACGGAAACAACCAAAGTGACCGTCAGTCCGCCCCATTGCGAAGTTTCCACGGGCACGAGACCGAAATCGAGATCGAGAAGCAGCATGGCAGCCAACAGACCCGCAAAGCCGATGCACCAGGCGACCACTAACTTGCTTGCCGCCGCCCCTTCCTTGAGCAAGGCCCAAAGGGACACCACGCCGCTTGCTATGGCCAGAGCAGCGACATCGAGTGGGATGCCAAACAGGATCAGCGCAGGGCGATAGAACACGGAGACGGCCCACAACAGCAGCGTCGCAGCGGCCAGTGCCAGGCCTATGTAATTCCGCCGGACGCCCTCATCGATGCCGAACGCGATCAGGGGAAGCGCGGTTGCCGCGAACGAAGCCAAGCAGATCGCGCTCAGGTAACTGCCCGGCGCGAAATCGAAGTTGCCGCCGGTCAACAACACAAAGGTCAGAAGCGGAAATGCCGTCAGCAGGTACGCGGCATTCCAACCCTTGTAAGGCACAGAGGGAGCGAGCATTGGGATCAGCCCCACCGCAAAGGCAACGAAGCTAAGATTGATGCGCCAACGTTCCGCGACAGGATAGAAACCGTACATCCACTGCCCAAGCTTTTCGGCCACAAAGGGCCAACAAGCACCTTGGGGCATGCCGTCAGCCGCCAGGCAAGCCTCACGACCGTCACCGAACCAAGACGCGTTGACGACTGCAAACCCGAGGACACGCCAGGCAAGCCATAGGGCCAGCCCGCCGAGTACGATCGTGACAAGTCCGCTGCCGAAAGAGCTGAAGTAGTGCTCCCTGAGATGCTGCCTCCAGCCAGACATGCTGGGAGGAGGAGGCATGACAGGAGTCTCCTGATCACGGACATAGGCGATGGTGCGCTGGAACTGTGTCATGTCATCGCTCCATCAATTTCATGCGGGAATTGAACCAATTCATCAGCAGCGATGTGAGCAGGCTGAGTGAGAGGTAGATGAGCATCCAGAGGGAAACGATTTCGATCGCCTTACCGGTCTGGTTCAGCACTGTCCCTCCGACGGCCACCAGATCCGGATAGCCTATCGCGACCGCGAGGGAGGAGGTCTTGGTGACGCCGAGGTAGATGGAAATGAGCGGTGGGACGATCACTCGCATCGCCTGGGGGATGACAACCTTGGTCAGGGTCTGCGTTCGGTTGAGTCCCAGCGCATGGGCGGCTTCGGTCTGGCCATGGCTCACCGCTTGTATCCCAGCCCGCACTGCCTCCGCGATATACGTCGCATAGTAGATGGAAAGCGCTAGGAACAACGCCATCAGTTCAGGCGTGACCAACAGGCCCCCGGTAAAATTGAAGGCTGTCTTGACGGGGACATCGAAGTTGATCGGAAAACCCGCGACGGCAAATCCAGTGACCGGGAGTAGGAAGACCAACGCGACGGACGCCCACAAGATGGGGAATGATTGCCCGGTCCGATTTCGCCGACCAATGACCCAGCGCCGCAAACCGAAACAGGCAGCGCACGCGACGAACAACCCGACAAGCCCGTACGACGCCCCTTCCCCGAAGACGGGCCACGGGATCACCAGACCGCGATTTGATAAAAAGAACATGTTGAAGGCGTTCAAGGCCTGCCGCGGCGCCGGCAAAATCTGCAGGATCACGAGGGAGTACCAGACGAAGATCTGCAAGAGTACCGGCACATTCCGGAAGAACTCGATGTAGACCGTGGCGAACCGAGCGGCCAGTCGGTTCTTTGACAAGCGCATGACGCCGACGAAGAACCCGATTACCGTCGCGGCCGCAATACTAAGCAGCGAGATAAGAATCGTGTTCAGTAAGCCGACAAGAAGCGCCCTGCTGTAGGTCGAAGTGTTCGTATACGGTACGAGAGCCTGCACGATGTCGAATCCAGCCGACCTCGACAGGAATCCGAAGCCGAAGTCCTGGTTCATCCGGGAAAGGTTCGACGCCGTATTGTGAACGATCCCGAACAACAGGAACAAAAGGGCCGCGACGACCGCCACTTGCACGATGATCGATCGGGCCGTCTGGTTCGTCCAAAACGAGGTCCTTTCACCTCGCTCGGCCGTGGCCGCGTTGCTCATCTTGATATCCTCCCGGAATTTCTCATACGCGCGAAAGTTTCAGTCCGCACGCGCCTTGGGGAACAGGACCGGGCGTTCACCCGGTCCTTCAGCCTCTTGGATTTCAACGGATCGGCGGTGCGTATTGGAGCCCGCCATCCTTCCAAAGGGCGTTTGCTCCGCGCTTGATCTTCAAAGGAGACTGCTCACCCAGATTGCGCTCGAAGATCTCGCCGTAGTTGCCGACACCCTTGACGATGTGTACGACCCACTCTTCGTCAAGCCCGATGCCGGGGCCGAAGCCAGGAGCCGAACCATCGGCGTTCTTGACGCCAAGCAACCGGGTAATTTCCGGGTTCTCGGACTTTTTCATCTCTTCGACGTTTGCCTGCATCACGCCCATTTCTTCGGCATTCAGCAAGGCGAAGGCGGTCCACTTGACCAGATTGAACCAGGCAACGTCGCCCTGGCGAACGAGCGGCCCCAGCGGCTCCTTGGAGATCATTTCGGGCAGGACCACATGATCGTCAGGGTTCTTGAGAGCGGAACGTTCTGCATAGAGAATCGACCGATCGGTCGTCAGCACATCACACCGACCCTCGTCATACGCCTGACGAAGTTGGGTCGAATCCTCGATAACTACCCCCTGGTACTTCAAGCCATGCGCTTTGAAATAATCCGCAAGGTTGAGTTCGGTGGTTGTTCCTGGGGCCGTACATACTGCCGCGCCGTCGAGCTTCAACGCCGAGTCGACCCCCAACGACTTTCGGACCATGAAACCTTGGCCGTCGTAGAAACTCGCCACGGGAAACATGAAGCCCATCGCGGTATCGCGGCTCATCGTCCAGGTCGTTGTCCGCGAAAGCATGTCGATTTCACCCGACTGCAAGGCGGTAAAACGGTCCTTGGCGGACAGAGGCGAGAACTTCACTTTTTCAGGATCGTTGAAGATGGCGGCAGCGACCGCGCGGCACAGGTCCACATCGAAACCCTTCCACTTGCCTTCCGCGTCCGGCAATGAGAAACCGGCGACCCCCTGGCTAACGCCACACTGAAGGAAGCCCTTTTTCTTGACGTCGTCCAGCGTGCCGGCCGAAGCGTGAGCGGTCGCACCAAACATGGCACTGACCGCCATAAGAACGCTTAGAGTTCTGTTTTTCATCGTAGTTCCCCTTTCGTTTAGCTTTGTGATTGCGGGTACCAGGCACCCGTTCCAAGTTGCGGCATTTGCTTGCCGCAGCCCTTCTTGAGCTGCGCCTCCCATACGATACTGTCGCCGATGATGTCGGAGTCCGATCGCGGTCTCGCCGCTGAGTAGACCTTCAAATTCCCGTCTACGACAGTACAATGGCATACTGTTGAAAGTTGGCATACGTGGCATTTGCCACATTCGAAATGCAGAAAAACTGAATTTCAAATCGAGAACATGAAAACAAAATCAGAACGCCCCGTGAAGTGACCACGAGGCGCTGAGATATTGAACGCAACTGCGGCAACCGTGCCGTGCTCTCAATCCAATCGAGTGGTTGGAGCGTTCTCTGGAAGCAGCCCCTGCCGCTTCAGTTCTGCCCAGAATTCCACCGGAATGGGCTTTGCGGTCGCCGATACGTTCTGGTGCACCTCGTCAACGTTCTGGGCACCGAGAACGACCGTCGCGACCGCCGGATGCATCAGAACGAACTCAATCGCCGCGGCGCTGAGGGGCACTCCATACTTTTCGCAGACGGTTTCGAGCGCGCTCACCTTGTTCACGATCGCCTCAGGGACAGCACCGTAGTCATATGTGGCACCCCGCGCCTTCACACCCGTTGCCAAAATGCCGGAGTTGAAGACGCCGCCTGCAATCACGGAGACATTCCGTTCCTGCAATTCGGCAAAGGCGGCGTTCAGCGGTTCGTGGTTGAGCAGCGAGTAGCGGCCGGCAATCAGCGAGCAATCGATGTCAAACTCGCGAGCGACGGTGACAACGGATTCCGTTTCGTTGACCCCGAGCCCAAGAGCCGAAACCGCACCGCTGCTACGCAATTCGTCGAGCGCCTTGTAACCGCTCTTGCGAATCTGCTCCCAGTAGATATCCGCCTCGTCACGGTGCCATGCCCGGCCAAGGTCGTGTACGAGCAGCACATCAATATAGTCCAGTGCGAGACGCGCCTGGCTGTCTTCGAAAGACCGCATGATGCCGTCATAGGTGTAGTCGTAGGTGTCAAGGAACGGAAGGGGATCGACCCACTCGATGCCATAGACGGTGTCGAGCTTCTTGACCCTGCTCGCTGCCTTCAGCACACGTCCGACCTTGGTGCTGACAACGACGTCCTTGCGAATTCCCAGTTCGCGAAGCGCGTGACCGAGGTAGTATTCGGCCTTACCGAACCCGTACATCGGCGCGCAGTCGAAGTATCTCACGCCGCCGTCATACGCTGCCTTGATGACGCTCTCGAAGTCTGCGTAGGAAGCCTTGGCCTTGAATCCCGCCAGCGGCACCGTGCCGAAGCCTACCGACGTCACGCTCACATTCGACTTGCCCAGCTTGCGTGTTGGATAGTTGTTTTTCAGCGGTTCTGTCACGTTCCAAGCTCCCAATTGCTCGTTGAAGATAAAATGCCAGCGGGACGGATCTCGAAGGCGCCTTCCGCGTTCACGCGCCGGCACGATGTGAACAGGCAGTCACCCTGCTCCGGCGCGCAGGCACTGAGCCAACAGCATCGAAAGGTAAGTTCTTGGCAAACCCGGTCTTGCCTCTGCGTTGGCCAATCGCGGGTCCACTCGACCCAGCGAGAAGACCTGCCAGACACACATGTCGGCCGGGTACTCCTCCTTATCCTGCTCCCAAGATCTGGATTGCCAGATTGTATGATAAACTGTCAAGATAATATTTAACGATCGTTACACGAGCAGCCCAAATGCAGCCGCCAGCACTCTCCCGGCGCAGACAACAGACTGATCGAGATCGAGTGCGCTATGGACTAAAGAAGGGAGCCGAAACGCCGGCCAAGTTAGCGGCCGCGAAAAGGTCTTGGCGGAATCAGTGCCATCGCGGTTGCGGCAACGCGCTCAAGTTCGGCTTGCTCGACGCCGTCCCTGGCTTGTATCGACATGCCGTGAAAAAGCGTGTTGAGGGTCGAGGCCAAGGTATCAACGTCGGTCCCCGCGGGCAGATCGCCGTCATCGAGGCCTCGCTTCAGCCGATCCAGAAAGCATGTTTTGCCTTCCTCCCGCAACGCCTTGAGAGCGTCATTGACGTCCTGTGATTCGCGCGAGACGTTCGCCGCACCGAGAACGACCATGCAGCCGCACGGTGCGTCCTGAGAGGTCAGGATTTGGGCAGCATCCTGGAAAAAGCCAACCATCGCTTTGTGAACGTCCGGCTCCTGCTCGAGCCGTTCCCAGGCGTCGTTCCAATACGTGTTCTCGTAGTGATTGACGGCTTCCATGAAGAGCTGCGCCTTGTTCCCAAAGGCTGCGTAGAGGCTCGGAGGCTTGATCTCCATCGCTTCGCACAACTCGATCATGGAGGCGGGCTCATAACCACGCTTCCAGAACACGGTCAGGGCCTTCCTCAGCACCGCTTCGCGGTCGAAGGTCCTCGGTTTGCCCCTGCTCTGATGTTGCGGGATCATTGTAGTCTTCCTTGAATGTCACTGCATGCACGACGCATCTTTCTTTAACGATCATTATAGCACTGCAATCCTGAATACAAGATTGTTAGCCAGCTGCAATTCCTGGGGCCACCGCAGGTCGGGCGTCCCGCTTCGGCGAGCATCGAGAGGGATGATCGCGGCTGCCAGCCATTGCACGCGAGTGACTGCAATCGTACCCCGAAGAAAGAAGCGACGGCCGAGGTCGATACCGTCGCTTCTCGAGTTGCAGCAGGCTATTCGCACCGCTGCAGGGAAGTTCATCAGTCCATGTATTGTTCGATGTTTTCCTTATTCAGCACGAGCCACGGAACGGTGTAGTGCTTCGCCTTGCCGCCAGCCCAGTCGATCTTCAGGTCCTTCCAGATTTCGGATTGCGGCTCATAGGCCTCCCCCACCAACTGGCGAAGAACCAGATCGAGGGCGCCCTGCCCTTCCGCCTTGGCATACTTGTAGAGCGACATGTACATCTCACCGTTGGCGATAGCCCGCTTACCGTCCGGGATCCCGTCGATCGCGATCACGGGAATGTCGGCCGGATTGAGGCCCGCGCTCTTGATCGCTTCAATGGCGCCCAGCGCCATCTCGTCGTTTTCCGACAGGACGCCATGGATTTGGCCAGAATAGGCCGAGAGCCAGTTCTCCATCACCGCCTGCCCTTCGGCGCGGCTCCAGTTGGCGGACTTGGAAGCGATCAACTTCAAGCCCGTGTTGGCAGCCAAGGATGCGTCGATGCCTTTGCGACGAGAAATCTGCGCGGACTGGCCAATCGGTCCCTCGAGCAGCACGACGTTCCCCTGCCCCTTGAGGCGCTCCGCCATGAAGTCGCCAATCATCTTTCCGCCGAGCGGATCATCGACGATGACCTGCGAGGTGATCTTGTCCGAACTCGTCTCCAAGGCCGAACCAACGACCGGGATGCCGGCTTCGATCGCCTTTTCGATCGGTGCGGCGGATGCGTCGCGGTCGAAGGACTCCATGATGATACCGTCGAATTTCTGGGTGATCATCGTGTCGACGGCATTCGACTGAAGCAACGGATCGAACTTGCCGTCAAACACGACGATCTTGACCTTCCCATTGAGTACCCACGGATGCGCCTGGATCTCTTCGGTCAGGGTGTGGGCATACTCCGCCGATTCCCCGAAAGAGTTGACGCCAATGAGGTACTGCTTGTCCTGCGCGTGCGCGGGCATCGCGATGAGGCTCGCCGTTAGGGCGACGTACTTCAGTTTGTCTAAAAAGCTCATGCTCTCCTCCTTTGTTGAGACTTCGTTGTTACTTGCGGGAACGGTCGACGATGACGGCGGCGATGATGATCGCGCCCTTGAGAAACTGCTGGTAGTTCGACGAAATCCCGAGCAGGTCCATGCCGTTGTTGAGGGTTCCGATGATAAGCGCCCCGAACAATGAGCCGACCAAGGTACCCCGCCCACCGGACAGACTGGTCCCCCCGATCACCACGGCGGCGATCGCATCGAGTTCATAGCCGACGCCGGCCTGAGGAAGTGCGGCTGTGGTTCGGGCCGTCAGAAGCAAACCGCCTAGCCCTGCGAGCACGCCCGAAACGACATAGGCCATTGCGGTGACGAGCTTGGTCGAGACGCCGCTAGCTTTTGCCGCGCGCTCATTTCCGCCGACTGCGTACACGTATCGGCCAAAGGTGGTGTGCTTCAGCGTGATCCAGGCGATTACGAAGACTGCAAACAGGATAATCGCGGGGACCGGAATTCCGGCAAGGTTACCGGCTCCGATCCATTTGAACTCTGGCAACAAGTTCGGAATGGGTCGACCGTCGGTGTAGATCAGGGTCAACCCCCGCGCCATGCTCAGCATGCCGAGCGTCGCAACGAACGACGGGAGCCTCAGGTAGGCGACCAGGGCACCGCTGACGAGACCACAGACCGCGCCCGTGACGAGGCCGACGCAGATGCCGACAGGCAATGGATACGGCGAGGCCAAGGTCAGCATGCTTCCGGCAATGACGCCCACGAGCGCCATGACTGAACCGACTGACAAGTCGATACCACCAGTCAGGATGACAAAGGTGACGCCAACAGCCAGGATGCCGTTGATCGAGGACTGCCGAAGCACGTTGGAGAGGTTGTTCCAGGTTAGGAAGAACTCGCTCGAGACGGCGAAGAAAATGCAAATCGCCAGGAAGACGATGCCAATTCCGAATGTCTGCATCGTCGATCGCAGGGGAGCGCTGATCCCGGTCTTGTTCGGGCCGCTCGACAAAGCCGCTTGGCTCATGGGTAGTTCCTTATCGCTGGACGCACAGGATCATCGGCCGCGGAAACGGTCGGGGCCTGTGCGTTAAGTTGAATGGTGCGAATTCGACGTCGCGGGGGCCGCCTCAGGCGGCGAGATCCATGATCTGTTGCTGAGTTGCTCCCGGAGCGTCGACAACCCCGTGAAGCTTGCCAGCTTTGAAGATCGCGATCCGATCGCTGACCTGCAGCACTTCCGGCGCTTCCGAAGAAACCAGAAGGACCGCGTTGCCATCAGCGGCAAACGCCCGCAGGAATGCGTAGATCTCTTGCTTTGCGCCTTCGTCGATCCCGCGGGTTGGCTCATCGCAGATGAGCAGTTTCGGACTGGTGGTCAGGCAGCGGGCCAGGATGACCTTCTGTTGATTGCCGCCGCTTAGGGTCTCAACCGCCACTTCGGGGGAGCGACACTTGATCCGTTGCGAGCGGACCATGCTCGTGACCACGGCAGCCTCCGCCCTGCGCTTGAGGAAGCCGTGTCGGGCAAGGCTGCTCATCGCGGACAGCGTAATGTTGTGGGCAATTGAGGAAGACAGCACCAATCCCGTCTGCTTCCGGTCTTCGGGTACCATAGCCATCCCGTGACGGATCGAGGCGCGCGGGTTTCCGGCCGGCACCGGCTTGCCATCGAGGACTACTTCGCCGCGGTCGGGCTTATGCAGCCCGTAGACAGCCTCGAGAAACTCTGTGCGACCGGATCCCAGCAGACCGTAGATGCCTACGACTTCGCCTCCAGCCACGTCGAGGGAGATACCGTCGAACCAACCTTGCCTTGAGAGGTCGCGCACTTGAAGTATCGGACGTCCCAAACGCTCGGAGCGCGGGCGTGACTCAGTTTCAATCTCATGCCCCACGATCTGAGTGACCAGGTGGCGACGGTCGATATCCGCGATACTGCCGGTCTCAATGAACTGCCCATCGCGAAAGATCGTGTATTCGTCCGCGATTTCGAAGATCTCGGTCAGCTTGTGGGAGACGTAAATGATCCCGCTGCCATTGGCTTGCAGACGGCGGATCGCCTTGAAAAGGATGTGTGCCTCGTGCTCTCCGATCGCGGAGGTCGGCTCGTCCATGATGATGATTTCGGCATCGCGGCTGAGCGCTTTGGCAATTTCGGTGAGTTGGACTTGCGCGAGACTCAACTCCTCCATCCTGGCGGCCGCGGGGACATCGAACTCGAGCCTCGCCAACAGCTCTTCCGCATCGCGCCTCATCTTGTCATGGTCGACAAAAATCCCGGCGCGACGTGGCTCTCGACCAAGATAGAGGTTCTCCGCAACGGTCATCGCCGGGACCGGCGAAAGTTCCTGCGAAATCATGACGACACCGTGTTCCAGTGCCTCGGCAGGCGAGTGAAAATCGACCTGCCGCCCCTTGATCTCCACGCTTCCGCCATCGCGCCGCAAAACCCCCATGACGATGTTTAGGAACGTCGACTTTCCAGCGCCGTTTCCACCGCAAAGCGCATGAACCGTACCGGACCGGACCTGCAAGCGACCGTCGTTTAGCGCGGCCACCCCGTTAAAAGACTTGGAAACGCCTTGCGCGTCCACAAGCACAGATCTTTCGCCTCGCGCCTCCATCGAAGACGCAACCGCCAAACGAACATTCATGCCCATAATCCTCCCAAACCTCGGCATTCCGGCGTCGCCTCTCTGCCGACACATCGTGTCGACGAGCCTCCTCGGCGCCGCGTTGACAGATTGTCTGAAAATCTGTCAGAGTCAAGCTTGGAGTTGAAGAATGTTCTGATCCTCACCCTGAATAGAACAACCTCAATTCCGACGACTACGCTGAAGATTTAAGTTATTGTTTTTCTTTGCACTTCGTTAGCGCTCGCGGTCACGGCAGCAACGCTGCCCTCAAAACGTCCGTCGACGACCGATGTCTCCGATGTCTCCGATGTCTCCGATGTTCGAAACACATCTGCTTGACTGACTGTAACGATCATTATAGATACTCAGACTGTAACGATCGTTATATTTGAGGTGAGGCACCAAGATTGGTGCCTGACACTTCCAGAGTTGGGAAAGGAAAACACATGTCGTTCAACAAGAACACAAATGCTGTCGCGGACTACGATGCTGTCGTCGCTGTCGTTGGCGGATACGTCGAAGGCCTGCGAACCGGCGAAATCGCGCAGCTCAAGAAGACGTTCCACAAGGACGCGATCATGTACGGCTTCTCGCCGGACGGCCTACTCGAAGGCACGATCGACAATCTCTACACCTTTGTGGAGAAATACGGCAGCGCGAAGGATATCAAGGTTCGGCTTGACGTCCTCCACATGACCCCGACCACCGCAGTCGTGCGCGTCACGATGGAGAATGATGCAGCTGGGTGCGACTACACAGACTACCACTCGCTCATCAAGATCGATGGCCAGTGGAAGGTCATCGCGAAGCTGTTCCACCTCTACGATAAGTAAGCATTTCTGATCGCGCGCTCCGCGACGGCTCAGAACAAGCGAGGCGGGCTCCGGCTAGGAGCCCCCTCAGTGGCGGTCGAGCTCAATCCCCCACTTGCGCAGGTTCGGCTATTCGGATTTTCGTGTCGACGCGCCAGCAGCGCACACGTCCACATTGAGCTCAAGCCCGAACTGTTAAGTCCGGCCTCGCGGACGTCAGCCGAAACAGAAGTCCCGGACGCTGACGCCAGGCGGAAGACCACATGCCCACAGAACAGCTTCGTCCCGTGAACATCGATGCGTGAACGCTCGAATTGCCCGCGGGTGCTACGAAACGCGACTCCAAAATCCGAATGGCGACGGGTCAACATACTTGGGTCCGCCCGCGGATACCCGGGCACAACCGGATAGCTGCAAATCCCATCCGTCCCGGCCACCGCTAAATTGTATTATTGTCAGATTGTCAGCTAAATTAGAAAAATCGGTTGACGGTCTGTAGCGATCACTATTAACTCCGTGTTTAACGACCATTACAAAAGAACGCTCGCCCGCTAAGGCGAAGGGGAACAAGATGGAACAAGTTAAGGCAGGCGGGATATCCGCCGCGTCAACGGATAGCTATGCGCCGATCGGCTCACTCTTGGGCGAGGCGAGAGTTCTAAGCGCGGCCAAGTCTACTCTAATTTTGTGTGGGATCATTCTCATCCTGACGCTTCCGTTAGCTTTTGCAGGGGCTTCTGTGGAACGCCTTGTCGTTCTTCTGCTCCTCAACATCGCGGCAGTGGTTGGCTTCAACATATACACGGGCAACTCGGGGATCCTGACCGTCGGGCATGTCGGTTTCTTCGCGGTCGGAGCATATGCAACTGCACTGCTGACGACCCCTCCGGACCTGAAAGCAGAGTCGCTACGGCACCTACCCGCATTTCTCGCAAACATTGAAATGGGGCTGCCGGAATCTCTCATCGTCGTGGCGTTGCTGTCCCTGGTCCTCGGAATTCTCACCGGCTTGCCGCTTTCCCGGTTGAGAGACACCTCTGCGATCGTCTCCACATTTGGTCTCTTGGTGATCGTGAACTTTGTCCTCAAAGGAGCGACCAACATCACGAACGGGACCAAGGGGATTTACGGTGTTCCGGAGTTGGTGAACCTTCCCATAGTCTATGGCTTCGCCTTTGGCACACTGGCGGTCGCTTTCGCCTTCAAAGTCTCGCGCTGGGGCCTGCAACTACGCGCGTTCCAGGACAACGAAGTTGCCGCGACCGCAAGCGGTGTTACACCAAATCGCCGACTTCTCGAATCCTGGACACTGAGCGCCATCGTCTTGGGCCTGTGCGGTGCACTGTTCGCGCACGTCATCGGCGCGTTTCAACCGCACGACTTCTACCTCACGCTGACCTTCGAACTTATCGCCATGCTTGTGGTTGGCGGCAAACGGTCGATCTCGGGCGCAGTGATCGGAACCTTTATTATCACAGGCGTCGTCGAGCTCGTGAAGCCAATCGAGAGTGGCATCACTGTAGGCAGCGTACATTTCCCGCCGATCTGGGGTCTCACTCAGATCTTGCTGAGTCTCATGATTTTGCTCGTCATGTACAAGCGGCCGTCGGGCATCATGGGAAGTCGTGAACTGACCTGGGAAGGCCTCAAGGCCAAGCTTTCCGGCAAAAGAGTTGCGAACACATGCCCCACCTCCGCTAACGTCGCTTTGGTCGGAACGCATGCAGGCAAACCGCAAGCAACGCTCGAAACCAAGTCTGTCGGAATCGAGTTCGGCGGTGTGCGCGCACTCAACGATGTGTCTATCCGTGTCGAGACCGGGAAGATTGTCGGCCTCATCGGGCCGAACGGCGCTGGAAAAACCACTCTCATCAATAATCTGACTGGTGTCCATCATCCGAGCCACGGCGAAGTAATCCTCAACGATCAGAAGATCGTGGGATGGCCGACAAGCCAAATAGCACGCGCAGGCCTCGGCAGAACATTTCAGAACATTCGCCTGTTCGACGAAATGACCGTTCTCGAGAACGTCGTCGTGTCCGCGTTGGCTCGCGGTCACGCCGCCGGCGGCGTCGAGGCATACGCTCGCGCGCTCCTTAGCCAGTTCGACCTTACCGACCTGGCTGACCATAAGTCTGCATCATTGCCTTACGGCGCTCAGCGCAGGCTTGAGATCGTCCGTGCCCTGGCTCTCGAACCGCGCTTTTTGCTTCTGGATGAGCCCGCAGCAGGCATGAACCCGAAGGAAACGGAGAGCTTGATCGAGGCGATCCTCGCCGTGCGGGAACGGTTTGCACTCGGAATTCTGATCGTTGAGCACGACCTCCACCTGATCATGCGCCTGTGCGACGAGGTCTTCGTTCTGAACAAGGGCGAGCTGATCGCCTCGGGCACAGCCGAGAAAGTGCAGAACGATCCAAAGGTCATCGAAGCCTATCTCGGCAGCCAGGAAATCCGGACGACGAGACGCAAAAAGAACTGACGGATCAACCGGCAGAGAACTTACGCATGAAATCAACCACAAAAGAGGGAATGAAATGACTGGGAAATACGACAACAAGCTTGAATTCAGCCGCCGCACCGTGCTCGCTACCATGCTTGGCGGCGTCGCCGCCGTTGGCCTCGCAGGCATCAGGCCCGCCAAGGCGGAAGGCGCCAAGGTGCGGGTAGGCTTTTCTCTCGCCCACACAGGCTGGGCTGCCGCCTACGATATTGGTTACGGCCTCGGCTTGAAGATGGCTTTCGATGAGGCCAACGCCAAGGGCGGCGCCGGCGGCAAATTCATGATCGAAGTGATCGAAGGAACCGACACGGCCTCCAGCTCTGTCGAGGCGATCAAGTCGGTAGACAGCCTCCTAGAACAAGGCGTCGATGTGCTATTCACCAGCTGCGACGCCACGAGTTCCGTCGCCGCGGGCCGCGCAGGCCAGAAGAAGGGTGTGCTCATGTTTGCCGGCACCTCGACGCAGGTCGACGTACCGGCAAAGGTCGGCGACTGGATGTATCTCGCGAACTTCAGCGACAACGTCAGCGGCGGCTCGACAGGTATCTTTGCCGCGAAAGACCTCGGCATTAAGACGGCTTATTTGCTGAAGTCGTCGGACAACACCTACACAGAGTACGTTCCCGAGTATTTCGCAAAGACGTTCGAAAAGTACGGCGGAAAGGTCGTCGGCAAGGGTAACTACACATTCGAACAAGCTGATTTCGGCGGCATCATCGCGGAAATCAAGGCGCTGCCAGAAGAGCCCGATGCGATTATGACGGCCGCCTTTGAACCCGACCTGCCGGCATTCCTGAACCAGGCACGTGCCGCAGGCATCAATTCCCGCATCGTCGGCGCGGACGGCATCGACTCCCCGTCGTTCTACGCGCTCGGCGACTTGGTCGAGGGCACCATTGTTGTCTCCAACAGGCAGCCGCAGGACGGCAGCAAGTATCAGGAGGTCGCAAAGGTCTTCGGTGAGGCCTATCCAGACCAAGTAGACAATTCGGCTTGGATTGTCGGCTACGATGCGGGCCTAGTCTTGATCGAGGCCATCAAAAACGCAGGAGCAACGGATTCTGCCTCCATTCGCGCGGCTCTGGACAAGATCACCGATTTCGAAGCGCCGAACGGCAAAATTACCTATGCCGGCTTCGAGCGGCGTCCGATGGTTCCGATTTCGTTCCTTGAGATCAAGAGCGGTAAGGGCGTGTTCGTGAAGGCGGCTACGATCGACGCGGCCGACATTCCTGCACCGATCATGTGAGGAACACGTCATGCTCCGCGTTGAAAATCTCATAGTCCGCTACGGACCAATTGAGGCCGTCAAGGGCATCAGCTTCGAGGTTGCCGAGGGGGAAATCGTGTCCCTCCTCGGGCCGAACGGTGCGGGAAAAACCTCCACCCTTGCCGCGCTGATGAACTTAGTTGTGCCGCAGGCAGGCACGATCGCTTTGGCCGGGGAGACGATCTCCGGCCAAGGGACGGCTCAAATTGTTCAGCGGGGCATGACGCTTTCGCCTGAGGGGAGACGTGTCTTCCCCAGGCTGTCGGTCGAAAAGAACCTGCTTCTTGGCGGTATGGTGCTCAAGGACTGGAAAAATCCTGAAGTCTTGGAGCGTATGTACGCACGTTTTCCGATACTGAAAGAAAGGCGCAATCAGCTTGCGGGAACCCTTTCCGGTGGCGAGCAGCAAATGCTCGCCATTGCTCGCGCACTGATGGCGTCCCCAAAGGTGCTTCTTCTTGACGAACCGTCACTCGGGATCGCCCCGAAGATCGTCACAGAGAATTTTGAACTGATCTGCCAACTGCGAGAAGAAGGCCTCACCATTCTTCTGGTGGAGCAGAACGTCTTCCAATCCCTCTCGATCTCCGACCGAGCATACGTGTTGGAGAACGGCAGGATAGTCGCCAGCGGCAACTCAGAGGAGATGCTGGAAAGCGATCTGGTCCGACATTCGTACCTCGGCGTGTCAGATCCAACAGAAGCAGCGTAGGTGACGAAATGGAACTTGTAATTCAATACATCATCAACGCGTTGAGCTTGGGGGGCGTTTATGCGCTGATCGCGCTCGGCCTAGCGATTGTTTTCAGCATATTCGGCTTCATCAATTTCGCGCACGGCGAACTCCTGACGCTCTTTGGATACGCGCTTTTCTACTCCCTTGCCGCGGGGCTTCCCTTTCCCCTAGCGGTAGCGTTTGCTCTGCTGGCATGCATGCTCAGCGCGGTTGCCATGGAACGCGTCGCCTTCCGGCCGCTGCGCGGGGCCAACCCAATGACGCTCCTTGTAACAAGCTTCGCGATTTCGGGCGCGCTGCAGGTCATCTTCCAGGTGGCATTTGGCGCACTGCCAAAGCCGCTGAAGATGCCAGGCTTCTTGACTGGTGCCTTCAATGTTGGAGGGGTCTACATCGGCGCAGCACAGCTCATCTCTATCCTCACGGTGGGCCTTCTCGCCGTTGGCTTGAACCTGTTTCTCAACCGAACGCGCTTCGGTCTGTCCCTTGTCGCCTCGGCTCAGGACTTTGATGTGGCGAAGCTGATGGGAATTCGGGTCAACGCAATCTACGCGATCGCATTCGCCCTATCGGGGCTGCTGGCTGGTGTAGCTGCGCTGCTATGGATATCCATGCGTGGCTCCGTCACTCCAGATATGGGATTTACGCCACTGGTGAAGGCGTTCGTGGCAACCATTGTCGGCGGCATGGGAAGCCTTACCGGCGCGGTGGCTGGTGGCTTCTTCTTGGGAGTGCTGGAGGTCGCGCTCCAAATCATTCTGCCGTCAGACTACCTGATATTCCGTGATCCGCTGATCCTATCGATCCTGATCGGCTTTCTACTGTTTCGCCCGCGTGGCCTGCTGCCTGCAGCAGCCATGCCCGTGAAGTAGTGCGGGGGTCGGTCCTTTCCTCCGCGCGGGGCCAAGGTCGCTTCTCAAGGGAGGCACCTTGGCCCCAGTTTTTCTGAACAAATGCACGTCACTTACTGAAATTTAGTTATTTGCGCGCACGCTCCTCCAGAAGTAGCGTCATTAAGATATTCTCGGAATAGTATAGTTTCGACATGATAAAGAAGATCGACGACAAAAAGGCTATGAGCCTGTCTCTTCGGCTGCTGCGGTCGGGAAAGACGATTGAAGACTCTCTGCGCGCGGGTCACGGCCTCACTGAGGTGCCTGCCGAAGGCGGTCGGCTGTGGGTCGAACAGACAAATGCAACCCCACCCACATGGTTTCCGTTCGTTGGTTCTTTTGCGGCCCAACCATTGGCCCAGTTGGAAAACAAGAGCTGCGGCGCGGTGGTGTTTCTGGAAATCGTTTCCGACACCAAGCCGCCCGTGACGCGCACGATGGCGCTCGCGTTCGGGGGAGCATGGCACGCCCTCGATCCAAATGCATTCGAGCGCAATTTCGGTTTGCGTGTCGCACTGAACTCAATGCCTCGCGCGAACCTCAAAAATCTTGACGTCGCGACCTTGGATGCGACGACATTCCAAAAACGGATTCAGGCAAGCCGACGCGCCGACCTCGGGAATTTTGGAATTGACGTGCAGCGGGACCTCTTGCGTCTCGCCGGCGGCGTGCCTACGGACACCGCCTTTGCAACTGCATTGTCCGGCAAAGACGCCCTGACGCTTCATACACACACGTCGCGGACGGACGTGGTCGCCAAATGCCGCACAGCGCTCAAACTCTTCGGCGATACTAGCTACAAAAAAGACTATGCATGGATCGACTACATCACGCTGGTGCAGGAACAGGATCGCATCACCGCTCTGGACGCGACAGTCTTCGCCGAGATCACAGCTCTGGTTGCCGGTGGCACCTCTGACCTCCATCTCACCTTCCCGGACATAATCAGCCCGGAGGAAGGGCGCGAGATCGGTTACTTCGGCACCGGGATGAAGCCAGGAGCAAAGGAGACGTTCCTCGATCTCGCGATCGAAGACTACATCGAGCAGCTCCGTGCCGGTCGGTTTGCAGACATATCCGATATGGACGAGCTGAAGGTAAGCCACGAAATCGCTATTGTCGCGGACGGAAAAAAGGACAAGCGGCATCGAAGACGTGTCTATGAGTGTTTTGTCTATGAAGTAATCGATGCCGGCAAGACCTTCGTCTTGTTCGCCGGAGACTGGTACATGGTAGACGCTCAGTTCCACGCAGACGTCGAGCGTGATTTCCAGGCGGTCCTGTCCAAGAAGCCGTTTCTTCCTTCGACCAAATGCGAAACGGAACAGGAGCTAATTGCCGAACTCAACAAGGACCCCGATCTATTGATGCTTGATCAAGTGAAGGCGTCCCCAGCCGGTGCCTCTGGTTCAAACCTCGAACCATGCGATTTTCTGTCCCGCACGAAGCAATTCATTCACCTGAAAGACGGCGGCTCGTCAGCACCAATCAGCCATCTTTGGAACCAGGGCCTGGTATCAGCCGACGCCTTCATCCGCGACGAAACCTTCCGCAGTACCCTACGCAAAGAAGCCATCAAACGACAGAATAAATACAAGAAAGCCGGTTTCGAAGGACTCCTTCCGGACGGGAGATCCAAGCCCGTTCCTACCGACTACACGGTTGTTTTCGGCATTATGCGGGTGCCCTATAAGAAATCGAAGAAGCCTGGTCTACCGTTCTTCAGCAAAGTCAGTCTTCGACCAATCGTGAACCGAATTCAGGCAATGAGCTTCGGCGTTGAAGTGCACCTCATTGAGAAAAAATCGAAAGCGACGGCGCCAAAAAGCTCTCCGACTCCTTGATCTTTCGGTTGATCGATTTCTCGAGTGGCTTCCTGTTTTCTCTCGGCCGCAGATTAGTTCGGGTGTTCCAACAAAGGCTGCCCCGCCCGCGAACCGAAACCCGACGTTCTCCGGCTCACATCTTTTCGCGACGGCCCGCCTTACAACTAGCTTCTGGATCGCGGGACGTCCGGACGGCCATGGAATGCCCGCCCCTCGATGCTCGCCCTCGCGGCTGTGTCGGCCCCGCCGGGCTCTACCCGTTGATTTTCATCTCGGCCATGAATGGCCGCGGCGCCTTGGTCGTCACGACCTTCGTGGAAAGCTGGATCACTAGATACCGGGTTGCTCATATAGACTCCGTCGCGGCTCGCAAATCGCGGGAGCGCTCACCGCGGCCAGCGCTCTCGACGTTTTTATCCCTTTGCCAAAGATCGTTCAGGCCACCTTGCGTGTTCCGGCTGCTTGCTCGATCTCTGCGAGGATGGGCAGCAGATACTTGCGGAACTCGGTGTAGTCCTCCGTGACCGGGAAGTGCCCCAGCTTTTGCATTGTCCAGAATTTGCTGCCTTTGACGAGATCGGCGGCGATCTTGGTGTCGGCGGGGGAGGTGTTGGGATCGTATTCCCCCGTCAGGAAGTACAGCATGCACTTCGAGGTATCGATCCTGCTTGCCTCTTCCGGCGTAACGTTGTGGTCGTAGTAGTAGTAATAGAGATCGCCCGCGAAAATGCCGGGGCCGCCACAACTATATTCCCATTGGATCTCGCGGACGTTGGCCTCCGGCGAATACGGCGAAATGTTCAGCATCATCGCCGCGCCGATTGAGGTGCGGTTGACGTTCGGGTTGTCGAACTCCCTGCGGATACCTGCCATTCCGACCTCGACGTATTCCGCCGCCGAGCGCAGTGCGCCTTCGACCGAGATGGTGGCACGAAAGTTGTCGGGGTAGTTTGACGCTAGGTCGATCGCGAGGTGGCCACCCATCGAGCTGCCCATGTAGACCGGGCGGTCAAGCTCGAGAGCCTTCGACAGTTCAAGTTGGAAATCCATCATGAACTTTTTCGTCATGTTGTATTCCTGCTCCCACCACCGGACGCCGTAGGGCGGAAGGGACTTGCCGTGATATGGCAGGTCGAAAGCGATGACGCGGAAATTCTTGGTGACCTCGGCATCGCAGAGCATGTGGCGGTACTGGCGACCGTCGGAGCCCGCCGTATGACCAACCAGCAACGGGATGCCCTGCCCGGCCTCCTCGTAATAGACTCGGTACTCGATACCCTCGATCGTCAGATAAATGTAACGGCCAGTGATCGGATCATGCTTGGTCATGCTGCTGCTCCTTCCGGACGAGCATTGCGCATCAGCGTCGTCATACGGTTGAGAGCAGGAAGATATGCGAAGGTTTCATTGTTGTCGCTGAGATGGAGGCCGTGCTTGATGTTCGACGATTGTAGGCACTGGTAGAACGGCCGCGGCTTCTTTTGGAGCAGAGCTTCCCACTGGTCACCGGTGCCGCGGATGACGATCGTGCACTTGTCGTCGTCGTATCGCGCCTCTTCGACCTTCACGAGCTTGCCATCTTCGAAGTGAAGGGCAACGGTACCGGCCGGGAAATCGCACTTTATGATGCCGTTGAGATAACGGGTTTCGCGCTTAAACTCGAAGTCCTCCAACGCGAGCTGCTTGAACCTCTCGAGATTGATGGTCAATTTCGACTCCTCCCTTGTTAGTCGGCACGGGCAACTCCGCACCGTCAGATCCAGCCACCCCTCCCGGGCGGCGAATTTAGATGCCCGTTTCTTTGAAGACCTCCTGGGCACAAAGAAAGCTGTCGATGCCTGCGAGTGCGCCGACGTCGATCGCAACGCGGACGTTGCCCTTGAGCTCGTGCTGACGTCTCAACAGAGAATGTTCCAACGGTGAGGATGGGGCGCGAGCCTCCGTCGAAAGGATCAGGGCCACCCGCTTTGCTATGACTGCCGCCGGCAATTCTTCCTCCGAAACTAACGGCCCGTGTCACTGCCCGTTTCTTCCGAACAAAATAAAGCTTTTTATCAGACAATCTGTCAATCGAAATGTTCACGCGGACGCTCGCGGAGCCTTCCGCAGATGTTCCCGCGCAATTTGGCGGCTTGTCCGGTGTGCGCAGCCGCGCGACGGGGCCTTAGGGTACGCGTGCCGTCGGCTCTGTTATACTTGGGACGAAAGCATCGGGATGAGCGCCCGCCGTGTTAGCACAGCCTGCGCCAGCGACGGGAATAAAGCCTAATTCGATTGCGGCCGCATCTCTTCCGGAAACGGTCGCAGGATCACAAGCCCCCTTCGACAAATGCCGTCACAAGAGAACTCAGATCAAAATACGACCTTCCCGAAAGCAGCACTCGAGCCCAGGTTAACTGAACTTCTATGGACCGTGTGAACTGCGTGAGGATCTCAAAGCGTGAGCAAATGCCCGTGCCTGCTACCCCAGCGGGCCTGCCGCAATCCTCGCCGACCACGAACCTTGAACGACAGTCCTTCCTTCCGCGCCAGATCTCTGGCCTTCGTCCGGAGTATCGAGCAGATGCCCGAATCTCTCGCGTTTCGCGCGCAAGTAGGCAACGTTCGAGGCGGTGGACGCGACGAGCAAACTCCGTCTGGACACGACATCGATCCCGGCTGCACTGAGGGCATCGACCTTCTCCGGGTTGTTCGTCAGAAGTCGGACCCGCGTAGCCCCAAGATCTTTCAGGATATCCGCTGCTGCCCGATAGTCACGTGCGTCGGCGGGCAACCCGAGTGCGCCGTTGGCGTCAAGTGTATCGAGACCAACATCCTGCAAGCCATAGGCTGCAATCTTGTTTCCGAGGCCGATGCCGCGCCCCTCCTGTCCTCGCATATAGATAAGGCAACCAGCCCCCTCCTCCCTGATGGCCTGCAGAGCCAGTTCTAATTGCTCGCCGCAATCACAGCGAAGGGAACCAAAGGCTTCGCCTGTCAGACACTCCGAGTGCACCCTCACCAGCGGCTCCTCGCATGAAGAAAGATCGCCAATAGTCAGAGCTATATGTTCGATGCCGGATGAGGGTTCACGATAGGTCACAGCCCGGAATTTGCCGTACCGCGTCGGCATCTCGGCCTGCGAATAGCGTATCACCTGCGACTCAGTCTTTTGGCGGTAGGCGATGAGGTCCTCGATCGTGATCAGATGGAGATCATGTGTTCGAGCAAACTCGATGAGTTGTGGAAGACGGGCCATCGTCCCGTCGTCATTAGCGATTTCGCAGATCACCCCAGCCGGCGTGAATCCCGCCAGTCTCGCGAGGTCGACCGCCGCTTCCGTGTGGCCAGGGCGACCAAGCACGCCGAATTTATTTGCCCTTAACGGAAAGATATGCCCCGGCCGGGACAGTTCTTCCGGCTTCGTCGATGGAGCGACGAGCGCTCGGATCGTCGCTGCGCGATCTTGCGCCGAGATTCCCGTGGTCGTGCCCCTGTTGTAGTCAACGGAGACCGTGAAGGCGGTCTGCAGCGAATCCGAATTACGGGTCACCATGAGCGGTATGTCGAGTTCGTCGAGACGCTCGGCCGTCATCGGCGTGCAGATGAGACCGCGGGCGTATTTCATCATGAATGCAACATGTTCGGCGGTGGCTGTGTCAGCAGGCACGACTATGTCGCCCTCGTTCTCGCGATCTTCGTTGTCGACCACGATAATCATTTGGCCAGCGGCGAGAGCCTGCAACGCCTCCTCAATCGTCGAGAATGTCATTTCATTTCCTCCCATGCTGCAATTCAGATCAGTTCGAGCCTTCTGGCTTCGAGAACTTGTTGCGCCACCCGCTCCCGTAGGTCGTCAGTCGGCAAGCCTTCGGGCGTGAAGTCCTCGTCGAGGGCGAAGATGAACTTCGGCGCAACCCGAGCGCCAAAGAAATCGAACAGCATCCTGAAATGCTGCTCCACTTTCGGTCCGTGTGGCGGTGCCTTGCCGCTCGCGCACACAAAGACCGTTCGCGACTGCAGGGCCTTCATGTCCAACAGGTCGAACAGGTGCTTCAGCAAGCCCGTGTAAGATGCCTTGAAGGTCGGCGACCCGACGACCAAAACTTCACATGTTTCGATAGCGGTGAAGATTTCGTCCAGTTCCGCGGCCGCGTCCTTGCGCGACAAGATGGTGCCAACCGCCGGAAAAGCGTCAAGCAGATCGAAACAACGATGGTTCGCATCAGTCGTCGATGCCACCTCACCCACTATGAGATCGACCAGCGTTCGCGTTTTGGATGGACGCGACAGATTACCACTTATTCCGACGATGCCGGTCAATTGCTCTATCCTCCCAGGGGATATTCCTGCCTCATTATCAGACAATCTGACAATCTAGTCAAGAACATCTTCTGCCTGGCAGGCGTTGCGAACGTCGAAAGCCCACGCCGACGTGAGCGGCATGGGCTTTCCCGAATGCTTTGCTTCCTTAGGCGACCATGTTTCCGAGGCAGACGTATTTCATCGAGAGATAGTCATCGAGGCCGTATTTGGAACCCTCGCGGCCGAAGCCAGACTGCTTCACTCCACCGAACGGCGCGACCTCGGTGGATATAAGCCCCGTGTTCACGCCAACCATGCCGTATTCCAACGCCTCTACGACCTTCCAGACGTTTCTGAGATCGTTGCCGTAAAAATACGCGGCGAGGCCGAACTCAGTGTCGTTGGCCAGTCTGATCACCTCGTTCACAGTTTCGAAACGGAAGACCGGAGCCAGGGGGGCGAAGGTCTCTTCCCTGGCAACCTTCATGTTCGAGCCGACATCGGCCAAAACGACGGGCTGAACGAAAGTTCCACCGCTTGGGTGCCGTTTGCCCCCCGCCACGACGCGCGCCCCCTTGGACACCGCGTCTTCGACGTGCCTGTTGAGCTTGGCGACGGCTTCCTCGTTGATCAAGGGACCGATAGTCGCACCTTCCGCAAACCCGTCGGCAATCTTCAGGCGCTCAACGCGGGCAGCGAGCTTTTCGACGAAGGCGTCGTAAACCCCGGACTGGACATATATGCGGTTGGCGCAGACACAAGTCTGCCCGGCATTGCGAAATTTCGAGATCATTGCGCCCTCCACGGCCTCGTCGAGGTCGGCATCGTCGAAGACGATGAAGGGGGCGTTACCACCAAGTTCCAAGCTGAGTTTCATGATCTTCTGAGCACCCTGGGCCATCAGGATGCGGCCGACCCCCGTCGACCCTGTGAAAGTGAGCTTCTTGACGATCGGATTGGTACAGATTTCCTCGCCGAATGCGACTGCCCTCTCCGTCGTGAGAACGCTGAATAGGCCCTTGGGCAGTCCAGCCCGTTCGGCCAGAATTGCAAGCGCGATCGAGGAGAGTGGAGTTTCGGCCGCGGGTTTGAAGACGATCGCGCAGCCGGCGGCGAGCGCCGGCGCTACCTTGCGCGCTACCATGGCGTTTGGAAAGTTCCACGGAGCGATCCCGGCGACCACCCCGACCGGCTGTTTCAGGACTAGGATGCGCTTGTCCGCCTGGTGCCCGGGGATGGTGTCACCGTAGATTCGCTTGGCCTCCTCGGCATACCATTCAATGTAACTAGCGCCATAGGCTACCTCGCCTCTAGCCTCGGCAAGCGGTTTGCCCATTTCGGAAGTAAGGATTGTTGCAAGATCTTCGCAGTTCTCCATCACAAGTTCGTGGAGCCTGCGCAATACGGCGGCACGTTCCTTACCAGTGCGAACGGCCCATTTCTGCTGCGCCTCCTTTGCAGCATCGATCGCGGCCCGGATCTCGGCGAGCTCAAGATCCGGAACGCGACCAAGCAAGTCATTGGTCGAAGGATTACGGACATCGAAAGCGGTGGCGCACTCGTCAGCTCCCAACCACTCCCCGCCAACATAGGCCGCTTCCCGAACCAGGCTCTTATCCTTGAGCCTGGAGAGCAGAATAGCTGAAATCGCCACTCGAAGTTCCTTTCAAAAACAGTAGTTCAGATGCCGAGGACGCTCGGTCAGATTTGGTAGCGAATGTGCGGAGACCGGGCGTAGATAGCGACCATCGGCACGATCAGGAGACCGATAACCGCCTGTTGCGCCGGAAATTCGAGGCCGAGACCGACCAGAAGAGAGGTGAGCACAGTGAGTACGAGGACGCCGAGAACAGTTGCTCCGTAACCTCCCGCGCCCCCCAGAAGCGAGGTGCCTCCGATCACGACGGCAGCAACGGTGGTGAACAGATAGGGATCTCCAACGCCGACGAAACCACCACCCGAGAAGCCGAGCAGCAAGACGCCAGTCAGGGCAGACATCGCTCCGCTGATGGAATGGATGGCAGTCCAGACCCTGAACTCGGAGATGCCGAGGCGGGCAGCCGCGATACGGCTGCCGCCGACGGCGTAAATCGAACGTCCGAACCAGGTATTGTAAAGACCCCACACTGTGGCAGCCGTCACCGCCAACCAGATCACGATGACGGGAGGAATCGGCAAGCCAAAGAGCGTTCCGTTGAAAGCCGAGATGTTGCGCAGCCACGCCGGGACAGGAGCGAAAACGGTGCCGCCGAACTGCGTGCCCAATGAAGTGTAGATCTGTATCCCCCCGACGATGGCAAAACCGACACCAAGAGACATGATTAGCGCCTGGCCCTGAAGGCGATAGCTCAGCACACCGTTCGCCGAACCGATCACAGCGCCGAGGATGACCACAACGATGATGGCTAGCCACGCGGGGAAACCCGCCACCAACAGGCTTGGGAACAGAATATTCGCTCCCCCGATCAGATAGGGGATCGACAGGTCAAGCGCCCCGACCAGGGCACAGAGTGTCTGGCCAAGGGACGCAAGACCGAGGAAAGCGGCTAGCAGCAGAATCGATCTGACGTTTCTCATCGAGACGAATCCGGGAACAAGGACGGCCCCCAAAACGAGGAGCAACATCAGCAATCCGAAACCGATCATGATGCTCCGCTGCAGCTTGAGACTGTTCGCGGTGGCGGCCAGAGGAGGTTGGGAGTTCGTGGCAGTCGTTGTCATCTCGGTAAACCTCAGTTCGCGGCCTTACGGCCGGTCAAGAACACGTTGATCAGTAGGGACCCGACAAGGATGAGCCCGAAGGCCATCTGCGTCACAAATCCGGAAACCGTTCCGAAGCTGAAGGTCGACAGAAGATAGGAGATCAGGAACATGTTGATCGCGCCTAGCGTCGATCCCAGTACGCCGCCGCGGCCGCCAGCCAGGTTCGCGCCACCAAGGACAAGCGCCGTCACGGCTTGCAGCGTGTACGTGCTTCCCTGGGTGGGATCACCCGAGGAGATCAGCGCCGTGTGACCAAGTGCCGCGAGCCCGACGAAAACACCGCCGACGACATGCGCAATGATGCGTACGAGATCGACTTGAACACCGCTGGTGTAGGCCATCCGCTCATCTGCGCCGGTCATGCGCAAGTTTGAATAGAATGTCGTCTGTCTGAGTATGGCCCACAAGACATAGGCTGCGACCAACAGCAGGAGCACGGGCGACAAAATGCTTGTGCCGGCACCCCAGCTCAACATCCAGTCCGGTGCGACGCCCCCCGGGCGCGACATGACCATCAAGTTTACGCCCGATAGCACGAGGAAACTGGAGAGGGAGACGATGATCGGAGCCACGCGCACGTAGATGATGACGAGTGCCTGGAGCAATTGATAAGCGGCCCCCAATCCGATGGCCCAACCGATAATTGCCAGCGGATTAGTAATGCCATTGCCGACCAGCCAGCTAATCAGCGTAACGTTGATGAAACCGAGCAGCGGTCCAACGGAAAGATCGACAGACCCCCTTCCCGCCATGACGATAGGGGTTAGAGCGAGGGTACTCAGGATCAATGGGGTGGCGACGAGAATAGCGCCTGCCAATCCGTTCACCGTGAACAGGGCCGGCGCAAGGACTACTGCACCAACCAGCAGCACCGAAAAAAGGGCGCCGGGGACAAACAGGGAGCGGTCCTGAGCAAGCGCTGAGAGGTTCTTCTTTAGCGACATCAGTGTACCTTCCTGTCGGCGGTGAATTCGATGATTTCGGCCTTCGACTGACCGAACATGGCCGCGAGAACGGCTTCCTCGTTGATCTGGTCCGCCTTGAGCGACCGGAAGAGCCGGCCGCCATGGAAGACGTCGACCCGATCGGCGAAGTCCAGGAACTCTTCAATTTCACTCGAGAGATAAATGACCGCGCCGCCGCGATCGGCGAAAGCGCGGAGTTCGCGATAAAGGTCGCGCTTGGTGCCCAGATCCACACCACGCGCGGGGTCGTTGAGGACAATCACCCTTGGGTCGTTGGCGAAGGCGCGACCGATCAGCACCTTTTGCTGATTTCCGCCTGAAAGCGAGGTGATGCGGTTCTGCGGGCTACCCATTTTCACTCGTAGGCGATCCACCTCGCGAGCAAAGACCTTCTTCAGCTTGCTCTTGCGGATTACGCCGAACGGCCCAAGGTTCCGGCGATAGATGCCGATCGCAAGGTTCTCGAAAATGCTCTGCTGTGGAAAAATACCCTCGCGCTTACGGTCTCCCGACACGTAGACAATGCCAAGACGGGCTGCGTCGTCCAGCGTATCCACGCGCACCATTTCTTCACCGCCGTCAGCACGAATTCGCACGTCTCCGCCGAATGGCGCCAAGATGCGCGCGACCGCGCGCAGGAAAGCATCCTGGCCCTGGCCATCGAGCCCGGCGACTCCGACGATCGAGCCTGCCTCCAGTGCGAACTGAAACGGCGCGCTGCCGCGCTGTGCGGTCATGTCGGTGACGCTGAGGACGACCTGTTTGCCGTTTGACTCCACGCGCGTCGCCGAACCCGCTTCGCTTAATCGCCTGTCGGCCGGCGTCATCATCGCGAGCAGGTTGGCTTCGGTAATTTCATGCTTTTCGAGCAAACCCACGGTCACGCCGTCACGCAGAACAGTCGCTCGGTCAGCGATCCTGACAAGTTCGGCGATCCGGTGCGTGACGATGATGATCGTCGATCCCGCCTCTCGCAGGCGATTTATCTCGTCATGAAGTCGGAGCGTTGCCTCGAGGTCGAGTGCAGCAGAGGATTCGTCAAGAATAAGAACGCGCGGACGACGCAAAATGGCGCGTGCAATCACGATCCACTGCTTGATGCTCAGCGGAAGATCTCCCACTGTCCGCGTCAGGTTCACTGGTTGTCCGACCAGGCGCTCGAGCAGTACTTGAGCTTCGCGTTCGCGTTCCTCGGTCGAGCTCTTGAGTTCGAACAAGGCATCTCGGCCTACGTAAAGGTTGTCAAGTACACTGGCCTCGTCGGCGACGAGCACCTCCTGAAAGATTGTCGCCAGACCAACGCGCTTGGCATCAAGTGGAGTGCGAATCCTTTCGTTGAGGATGATCGCGTCGCCGCTGTCGGCGTTCAACACGCCCGACATGATCTTCGCCATCGTGCTCTTGCCACTGCCATTCTCTCCAACGATGGCGTGGACCTCGCCCGAACGTGCCTCGAAGTCGCATTTCTTCAGGGCGCGCGTCTCCCCAAACGACTTCGCCACATTCGTAAGGCGAACTGTCACCTGCTGCGGCATTATTTCCTCCCATAGAAAAGCTCGCAGAAAATCCATCGGCGCCAGGGCTGGCGCCGCTCATTCCTTGCCTACCGATACGTCTTGGCCGGTCTTCGTTGACCGTCTTCTTCTCGGCGTCACCAGCACCGATCTACGGTTGGCGCAGCCGCAATTCGCTAAGGATGGAGCTGGCTACCGCGCCAACCGCCGAGGCCTCGACCGCCTCTATCCTCACCAATCCTCACTCACAAAATGACAGATTGTCTGATAATCTGTCAATGCTAAAATAACCGCACCCGGCTGACGGAGTGCTTCCTGCCTAGCTAGACTTGGAAAGAAACTTCATCATCATCGTGTGGTCGCTCGTCTGGCCGAGTTCCTTGGCAGCGTTCTCCCACAGGTCCGCTGTCGCCGACAGCGCGCCGAGTTCCATGTCGAGATGGCGGGCCAAATCTGCTGCGATACGGATATCCTTGGCCATCAATCCTGTGGCAAATCCGGAGTCGAAGCTCTCGGACAGGACGAATTGCTTCATCTTCACGTCTGACGCGTTGTTCTTCCCACTCGAAGCATTCAGGATATCGACGACGGTATCGGCCTCCAGACCGAACCTCTGCCCCAGCAGAACCGCCTCCATGGTGGCCACGACCCCAGCTCCCGACACGTAATTGTTGATTGCCTTCATCGCGTGACCAGAGGCGACGGCTCCGGTCCTGAAAATCTTAGCCCCCATCGATTCCAGGATCGGCCGCGCCTCCTCGACATCCGTCTCGCTACCGCCGACCATGATGGTCAGTTGCCCCGAAACTGCGCGCTTGGTTCCACCGGAGACGGGAGCATCGATCAAACGCACGCCCTTTGCCGCAAGGTCTTGCGCCAAGCGCCGGGTATCTGACGGAGCCGAAGAGCTCATGTCTATGACCAAGGCACCCTGTTTAAGGCTTCGCCAGTTCTCATTGGCCAACAGCGCGTCTCGTACGATCTTGCCGTTCGGCAACATCGTGATGATGAAGTCAGCGTTCCAAAGGGCTGCGGAGACCTCTTCGCAGTCCTGGCCTCCCTCTGTTGCGAACTTTGACCGCGCGTCCGGCGAAAGATCAAACCCCGACACTCTGAAGCCCGCAGCAATCAGGTGCCGCGCCATCGGTTGGCCCATCGCACCCAGACCGATAAAAGCGACGTTCGTAGTTTTCTTGTTCTCCGTCATCGACTCATCCTCTTTTCAACTCGAGCAACTCAGGCAGTCGACCCGCCACGTTGACGCAGGTAGTCGAGGGCAACCCGAGCCGCCATTTCTATATGAAACTTGCACGCTGCAGCCGCCCGAGGGCCATCGCGATCGCGAATGGCCGCTGCGATTTCGTTGATCTCGGAAACGCTGTGCTTCAGCCGACCCGGCTGTGTCATGGAGGTCATCCGTAACAGATTGATGCGATTGTGGAGCGTCGTCAGCATCTGGCGCGCAAAGACGTTTCCTCCACCCTGCATCAGGCAGTCATAGAACGCGTCTTTGGCTGCCGCCAATCGACCGCCAGCCCCATCGCCGGCCGCCGCTTCAAACTCTTTGACGGCGAGATCCAACGCGAGAATTTCGTCGGCGCTACCCCGTTCGGCAAACAGCTGCCCAGCAAAACTCTCGAGGATCGCCCTGACGCTGTAGAGTTGCTCTGCCTCTTCGTAGCTGATGACAGTGACAACCGGTCCTCTGTGAGGATAGCTCGTCACCAAGCCCTCCGCCTCCAACTGTCGGAGGGCTTCTCGGACCGATGTTCTTCCGACACCTATGAGCGCGCAAAGTTCGCGTTCGATCAAACGATCGCCAGGCTTAAAGCGACCGTCGGCGATCGCCTGCCTCAGCCGGTCTTCGACCTGAATTCTTAAAGACGCACTATGCCGCTCAACCTGGAAAGCTCCTTCGCTCATCACCCCTCACCTCGTCATGCCAAGATAGTTCGTATGTGCGGTCAATCGAGTGGCGGTATCCAATGACGGACCCGCCGGTGACTGAGTCCTGCCGCGAGGTTTACGCGAACTCGTCGTGGGTTGGCTTGGAAGTATCGTGCTGCAACCACGGCTTGGCGTGCGAGAACCATACGTTCGATTCCGGCACCGAGCCCGGATCTGTATCGAAGGTGCCAGCACGCAAGACCTTGAATTCGGGATTGGCCGGACGCTCAGCGTATACATGCGAACCGCATGTACCACAGAACCACCGTAGCTTACCCGGCGTCGATTCAAAGGCCTTCAACTGCCCCTCTCCCGACAGCAGGTGGAAATGCTCGCTCTTAACCTTTGCAGCCGTGTTGTGATCGGCCGCGTGCGACTTCCGGCACGTTTGGCAGAAACAGTTCCACATCGGCCCTTCGATTTCGGTGACCTCGTATTGAACCGCCTTGCACTGGCACGAGCCCAGAATCTTCATCTTACTTCCTTTCATTGCTTAGCCTAGACGGCGATCGCTCTCGCCGTGCTGTTCGGCAATCCAGCGTTTGATGTTGCGCGCCGCCTGTCGAATGCGGTGCTCGTTCTCGACGAGTGCCAGGCGAACATAGTCGTCGCCCTGCTCGCCGAAGCCGATGCCCGGAGCAACTGCCACGTCCGCCTTCTCGACGAGGAGCTTGGAGAATTCGAGCGAGCCGAGATGACGGAACTTTTCCGGGATCTTCGCCCACGCAAACATCGTCGCTGCCGGCGGTGGCACTTCGAAGCCGGCCTTGCCGAAGGTCTCGACCATCACGTCGCGGCGGCGCTTATAGATGTTGCGCGCCTCGGCGATGTCGCTGCCGTCGCCGTTCAGGGCATACGCTGCTGCCACCTGGATCGGCGTGAAAGCGCCGTAATCGAGGTAGGATTTCACGCGTGTCAGGGCTGCGATCAGCCGCTCGTTGCCGACGGCAAAGCCCATGCGCCAGCCCGGCATCGAGAAGGTCTTCGACATCGAGGTGAACTCGACCGTGCAGTCGATCGCGCCCGGAACTTCCAGCACCGACGGCGGCGGCGCGTCGTTGAAGTAGATCTCCGAATAGGCAAGGTCCGAAAGCACGATGATGTCGTGCTTTTTCGCAAACGCGATCACGTCCTTATAGAAGTCGAGCGTCGCAACCTGCGCCGTCGGGTTCGACGGATAGTTGAGGATCAGCGCCAGTGGCTTGGGGATTGAATGGCGAACGGCGCGTTCCAGCGGCCCGAAGAAGGTTTCGTCCGGCTCGACCGAGATCGAGCGGATGACGCCGCCTGCCATCAGGAAGCCGAAGGCGTGGATCGGATAGGTGGGGTTCGGGCACAGAATGACGTCGCCAGGTGCGGTGATCGCCTGCGCCATGTTGGCGAAGCCTTCCTTGGAGCCAAGGGTAGCGACGACCTGGGTATCCGGGTTGAGCTTGACGCCGAAGCGGCGGGCGTAATAGGCGGCCTGGGCACGACGCAGCCCGGGAATGCCCTTCGACGACGAATAACGATGCGTGCGCGGGTCCTGAACGGCCTCGCAAAGCTTGTCGACAATCGACTGTGGTGTGGGTAGATCCGGATTGCCCATGCCGAGGTCGATGATGTCAGCACCGGCCGCTCGCGCGCTTGCTTTCAAACGGTTGACCTGTTCGAAAACATAGGGCGGCAAACGTTGGATGCGATGGAAATCCGGCACAGATTGACCTCTTTTTTGGTACTGTCCCGCTCCGTTTCGCGCTGACCACTAAAGCATGGCCAGCGCGAAAGGAGGGAGGGCCACTGCTTCGAGTGGCTAAGCTGCCTGTTTACTGCTTGGGCCGCCAGGCGAGCGGATCCTCGGGACGCTCGAAGTACTTGGCCGCGACATCTGCGGGCCACCAAGCGTCGTTCTTCGGTTCGATCCAGTCCGTCGAGTTTTCGTCGCAGTCCTCCTTGAGGACCTCCTTCACATCCTCGACCGTGTACTGCAGCGCCGGACGGAGGATCGACTGGATCTTGGGACCCTGCCCTTGCAGCGTACGCATCATGACGTCCCAAACGAGGCGCGCATCACCACGCGGCGGCCAGAAGTGGATGCTCTTGCTCACCATGTCCGGGTTTTTGCGCCAGTAGCAGGCAGCTGACGCCTCGCCACCGAGCACGATCGGCATCATGTCTCGTCCGGATTGCAGGACCGCATTGAGCACGCCATTTTCCGACGCGGACTGCACGATAATCCCGTCGACCTGCGTCGGGTTCGTAGCCAGGAACTTCTGGACTTCGACCTGGGCTACCTGGTCAGTCCACTTTCCGGCGACGTTGCCGACGATTTTCATGTCCGGGTAGGCTTCGAGCGCCTTCTTCGCTCCGATGTCAAAGCTGTCAGACGAGGCGAAGCCCGGAATACCCGACACCAAGAGGATGTTGCCCTTCCCGCCGATCTCGTCGGCCAGCCACTTGCCGGCGGTGTAACCGCCATGCGCGTTGTTCTCGGTTGCACTGATCGCATAGGGCGACGTGACGTAACCGGAGAACGAGAAAACCGGCACACCCTTGGAATGAGCATACTCGATGGTCTGGTTCAGCGCGGTGACATTGGAGCAGCAGATAATGATGGCGTCCACGCCGTCATCCACCATCTGGCGCATCTGTTGAATCTGTACCGCGTCTTTGAGATCGGACTGCGTCACGACCAGCTCGGAAACGAGTCCAGCTTCCTTGTACTTAGGCAGCAGGACATTGGTCATTTCGTCGAGAACGGCGGCGCGCCATGTATTCCCGGCATAGGTGGAGGCGTAGCCGATCTTCCACGGAGGCGGACGCTTCGCTACGAAATCCTTCAGCTCGGTCGGCCCGAGCGGGATCGCCGGATCCACCACCTCGTAGTGCGCGCGTTCTTCGGGCGGAAGTGAATCCAGACCGTCCGCCCAGGCGACGGTGGTCGCCTGATAGAAACTTGTCAGAGCAGCAAATGCTACAATGGCACCTTTAAGCATATTGAGGTCTCCTCCCCTCTTTTCCCCCGCTCAAGCCACTCACCTTCATGGCGGGATGGTTGCGGAAAAATCATGCTTCGGCCGAACGGCCGACACCGTCGTGACGCTCGGGCGATCCGTAGGGACCGCCCGAGCCAACGATTACTTACGCAGACCGGCCTGACGCAGCAGCGGCATGACCCTTTCGTTGAAGAACGGAAGTTCAGCGTTGTAGTCGACCATCGTCAGAAGCGCGCCGTCGACGCCCGTGTTGCTGAGCGCAATGAGCTTGTCCGTGACCTGCTCCGGCGTACCGATGATCGGGTATCCGCCCCAACCTGCGATGAAGCGCTCCTTGAACTTCTGGTACATTTCCGGCGAATGGTTCTGGGACTGGACCTGGAGAACCTCGCAGATGTTCTCGCATGCTTCCCAGTCGCCCTTCTCCTTGACGTAGTAGTCGTAGTAGTCTTGGGCTTCTTTCTCGGTCTCTCGGACGATGACTGGGCAGGCCGTAAAGGTGCCGAGGTCGCGACCGTATTCGAGTTTGGCGAGGTCCTTCACTTTCTTCACCCAGGCCGTGCCGGATTCCATGTCCTGCATAAAGCCAAAGTTGAAATCACAGAACTTCGCCGTGAAGTGCAGGCCCTTTCCGGAAGCACCGGCACAGATCAGGACCGGGCGTCCAGCGCTATTGTAGGGCTTGGGATCGCTGACTGCGTCCTTGACCTTCAGGAACTGACCATTGAAGTCGACGCCGTTACGCTCCCAGAGCGCCTCGACGATTTCCATCCACTCGGAGGCATATTCATAGCGCGTGTCGTGTTCCATCATCGGAACGCCGAACATCTCCATTTCCGGCGTAAACCAGCCGGTGACCAGGTTCAGGCCGTAGCGACCCTTCGAGATGTGGTCGATCGTGGTCGCCATCTTCGTGGCGACAATCGGGTTAAGCGTCGGAATATGCGTGGTGGAGAAGAACTGCAGCTTCTCAGTCACCGCAGCCAGCGCCGCAGCCCAAGTGAAGGTGTCCATGTTGACACCGTTGAAGTTGGACGGACCGCCAAACCCTCGCCAGCGGGCGATCGGAACCATGCATTCCCAGCCGGCTGCTTCAAGCTTTTTGGCGATTTCCACGTTGTGGTCAAAAGTCGGCTCGAAGCTCGTCTCGGCAAGCGTGATCGCGCAGGCGTTAGAGCAGTTCGTTCCGAAGATACCGAGCTTCAACTTGTTGTCGTTGAACATCGGGTTTCCGGCAGCCCGGAAAGCTTCTTGCGTACTCACGTCAATCTCCTCCATATGGAATGCTGCCGCGGGGCCGAACCCACTCAGCCCACCGCGGCTTCTCTTTAGATACCCATCTCGTCGAATACTTCCTGGGCGCTGCGGAAGCTGTCGATCGCCGCGGGCACGCCGCAATAGATCGAGACCTGCAGGAAGATTTCGCGGATCTGTTCTTTCGTCAGTCCGTTGTTGATAGCCCCGCGGACATGCAGCTTGAGCTCGTGCGGACGGTTGAGCGCCGAGATCATGCCGAGGTTCAGAACGCTGCGGAACTTGCGATCGAGGCCCGGACGGTTCCAGATTTCGTCCCAGCAATACTCGGTTACGAGTTCCTGCATCGGCCAGTTGAAATCTGTCGCCTTGCTGACAGAAGCGTCGACATAAGCACCACCGAGAACTTCGCGACGGGTCTTCAGTCCACGCTCGAAACGCTCACTGACCGATCGACCGTTGACGGCAGGCTTGGTTGCATTTGCAGTGCTACTCACGATGTTCTCCTTGATATGGGCGTTTGCCTCGCTCACGCCGTAGGTTTACTTTGGATTAGACGCACGCTTGGCGTTCGGCTCCCCGAACATTCCGAAGCTGTTCAGGCCGCCGTTTCGCTAAGGGCGGATGACCGAACTAACTTGCCGTCCTCGTAGAGAAGCGGCGCGATGTCCTCCATGAAGCGGGCATCGCATACCTCGCCAAGGACAACGTCATGGGTGGTCACGTGGACGACGTCCTTGAGCTCACAGACGAACGCCGCCTGCGCATCGGCCAGCACGGGCATGCCGTCGAGGGAGATCCAAGCCCCGTGGCCGAACCGCTCCTCCCCTTTCAGCTTGCCGCTGAACAGAGGCACCAACGGGGCATGCGAGAGGTGCAGCATGTTGACCGCAAAACGCCCTGCCTGTTTGAGGGGCTGGCTGATAGAGGCGCTCTGATTGATGCAGACCAATATGGTGGGCGGATCGGCCGTAACCGACTGAACGGCAGTTGCCGCCATCCCGTGCCGGACACCGTCCAGTTCAGTCGTGATCAAACAAATGGTCGAGGTGAATCGGCGCATGGCCGCCTTAAAGTTCGCCTGCGCGCTGACGTGCGTATCGCTCATGAATGCTTCCTCCACGGGCAGTGCCCTTGTGTCTCAGTAAGCAGATTATCAGACAATCTGTCAACATAATTTTCGAATATTGACAGATTGTCTGATAGGTGGTTTTCGTTCGGAATGTTTTTTGAGGAGGGTTTCAATGGAACTGAAAGACAAAGTGTGCATCGTCACCGGCGCCGGCAGCGGCATTGGAAGGGCCACGGCGAAACTTTTCGCCGACAACGGAGCGAAAGTCGTAGTGGCGGACGTCAATTCGGCCGCAGCGAGGTTGACTGCCACTGAAATCGGCCACGACGCGATCGGCGTTGGCGTCGACGTCTCCCAAGCTGCCGAAGTCGAGGCGATGGTTGCCGTAGTCGTCGAGAAATGGGGACGCATCGACGTCCTCATCAATAACGCCGGCTTCGGCATGACCGGGAACGTCGTCACGATCGCCGAAGCGGACTGGGACCGCATCATGGCGGTCAATCTGAAGGGGATATTCCTCTGCTCGAAATACTCGATCCCTGTGATGGCCCACCAGGGCGGCGGCGTGATCGTCAACACAACCTCCTATACCGCCGTCTCGGCAATCGCCGACCGCACCGCCTACGTCGCCTCGAAAGGCGCCATATCGGCATTGACCCGCGCAATGGCGCTCGATCACGCCAAGCAGGGCATCAGGGTCAACGCAGTTGCCCCCGGCACGATCGATTCCCCGTATTTCCAGAAGATCTTCAGTCAATCCGACAACCCGGAAAAGCTGCGCGAGGAGTTCAACGCAAGAGCCGCGATGAACCGTATGGGGCTGCCGGAAGAAATCGCCGAAGCGATGCTGTTCCTCGCCTCCGATCGTTCGCGTTTCGCGACCGGTAGTGTCCTTACCGTTGACGGTGGATCATCGATCGGCAACCACTTGGTTCGTTGAAAAAATAAAGGCGGCAGCCATGGCTGCCGCCTTTCTGCGCTCTATTTCGATGCCGACTCGATGAAGTCCAAGGCCTGCACGAAGTACGTCCGGAAGTAGTCCGGATGTTCGCACATCGGGAAATGTCCAAGGCCGTTCATCGTGAGATGCAGGCTTCCCGGAATGCGCTCCGCGAGTTTCGCGCCGTCGGCGGGCGTTGCTGAGTAGTCATAGTCCCCCGAGAGCAGCACTGTCGGCGTCTGCTTGCTGTCGATCTTCGGTGCGGTGACCGCGCCATCAAACTCATCGCTGTAGAACGACAGGTCGCCGGGATAGATGCCTGGCGCACCCTGGGAGTAAATCCAGCTTGCCCTACGGCGATATCCTTGAGGGCTCATCGGGCTCATCAGACCTCGAACATACGAGGCGTTGTGAAGCGAGCCGTGAACCTTGGCATTGTGCTGGTACGGGTTGCGTCGGCCCTTCGATTGGAACGGAGGCTCGATCGCTATGATACCCGCGACGAGCGACGGCCGCTCCGCGGCAAGCACCATCGACATCGCCGCCCCCATCGATCCGCCGGCGACGATGGCCTTCTCGCCGATCACTTCGCCGATAATGATGCTGCACCAATTCAGGTAGCGCTCTGCGGTCAGCTTGTAGGGCGCTCCATCCCAGGATAGTGGCGGCATGGAACGACCATGGAATGGCAAGTCGACTGCCACGAGTCTGTAAGACTTGGCCAGCTCCACATCCGATAGCTGACCCTGGAACTGTCGCCCGTCGGCTCCGGCAGTGTGGAGGAAGAGGATCGGCGTACCCTGTCCTGACTCCTCGACATAAACGTCATGCGTTTCGCCTTCGATTGTCAGGCTCCGATAGCTCCCTTTGATGAGGCTCAGATCCCGCTGAACAGCAGGCGCAGCCATCGCCGTTGCCCGAACCGCTTTTTCAAACATGCGTTCTAGTGCGGGACGCACCCGCGCGACGTCGACCGGATCCCCCGCTAGGTCGAAGTTCGGATTTGCGAGCTGGAATGCCGTGAACGAATGGAACGTCGCGGGCGGCGGGCTCTGTAGCACAGTGCTCCAGCTTTCCTCCGCCGCTCGGATTGTTACCTCAGCCGAAGCTTCTTCCTCGCTCACCCGGATTTCGGGGTCGTTGATATCAATCGAAACCGTGCGCGGCCCGACGCGTACTGCCACTCTCAATTTAAGACCCGCAACGAGGCGCTTTAGTTCGACGTCGTTCGCGGCATCGCTCAGCCGTGTGAGCAGTTCAGCATAAGTGCCCAATACATATCCTCCCAGTGGATCACAATGGAGCCGACGGGCCATCCGAACGCGTTATGCGTTGATGCCCGACGCGGAAGGCTGGCCTTCACTGCTTTTCGCAGGCGAGAAGCTGAGCTTGAGGAAAGATACACACGGGTCATGCGAGCGCTCTTTTCAGCACCCAAAGCAGTCCTTCAGCGCCGAGTGCCCTCCGCGCTGAAGCATAAACAGATTTGCAGACAATCTGTCAATCGAGGAGTTTAGTGTGGCTAGCTTTTTCCGGCCTCACTCTTGCGGAGATAGTCGAGCGCAACCTTGGCTGCCATCTCGATGTGATGTTTACAAGCCGCTGCTGCTTTAGGCCCGTTGCGATCCCGAATGGCTGCTGAAATCTCCTGGATTTCGCTGACGCTGTGCTTCAAGCGACCGGGCTGCGTCATGGACGTCATCCGAAGAAGGGTGACGCGATTATGCAGCGATGTCAGCATCTGTTTAACGAAGGCGTTGCCGCTGCCGTTCATAAGGCACTCGTAGAACGCGGTTTTCGACGCGATTAGGCGACTACCCGAACCACTTTCCGCGGCCTCCGCGAATTCGGCTACCCTGCGTTCCAATTCGGCGATATCTTCTGCGGTACCGTTTTCGGCAAACTGCTGTCCGGCAAAGCTCTCGAGCAACGCCCTGACGCTATACAACTGGTCCGCCTCTTCGTAACTGATCGTGCTGACGACCGGACCCCGGTGCGCAAAACTCGTAATCAAGCCTTCGGCTTCGAGTTGCCGCAACGCCTCCCGCACCGATGTCCTTCCGACTGCGAGGAGTTCGCAAAGCTCGCGCTCCACGAGACGCTGCCCTGGCTTGAAACGTCCGCTGGCGATAGCTTGACGCAGCCTGTCTTCCACTTGAATGCGCAGAGAGGCATTTTGCCTTGCTACCTGAAGTTCCACATCGGCCATATATCATACCCAATCAGCGAGAGCGTTCTACGAATACGCGCCCCTTATATGGGCCCGAATCGTTCATTGAACAAGCCGATTGTCTGACACTATGACGACTATTTAATCGTTTAAAGCCCTTTGCCGCCCTGATTTCCGTGCGAATTCAAACTAATTTCCTTGCTTTGGCTCATGGAATTCGATGGTGGCGCGGCAAACTTCGCTCGTCGTTGAGACGTGGCGCGTATACATAACAACACGGATCTCGGAAGAAAGAAAAGCCATGTGCTTCCTTCTTCGAAATACAGATCTTCTAATGTTGTAATTCGTTCAGCGAACCACAAAGGCGTGGGGCAGATCGTCGCCAAGCGTACGAAAGTCGCGCAATACCGAAGGATCATGACCAGGAATAATCCGTCCATCGTGCCCGGCGAGACGTCTGAGTGTTTTGTATCCCTCCTGCACTTCGCAGTAGTCGGCAAATAGGGGGAAGACGTCCCCATCTTTGAGGTATGACGCAAAGTGCAACGCATCCGACGCGAAAACTGTCACGCTCTCGCCATCATCGAAGCGGACCACCTGCAATCCTTTGGAGTGCCCGCCAACCAGATGAAGAGATAGGCCAAACGCAAGCATTGCATCACCGGCATGGAATTCGACGCGCCCGTCAAAAACCAAGCGCACGGCGTCGACAACGGCTTCGGCTGCGAACGGGCGTCGCATGCGGGAATGGCACATACAGCGCCCGGTCCCATAGGCCATTTCGGCGTCCTGAAGGTGGAAGGTTGCCTTCGGGAACGCCGTCAGGTTCCCCGCATGATCGTAATGCAAGTGCGTGACGATCACGTCTGTGACGTCTTCGGGTTCGATGCCAACCTTTCGCAAGGCTTCAACAGGATTGATCAGCAGTGTTCGGCCGCGGGCCTCACCCTCGTCGGGCTTGAATCCGGTGTCGATCAAAAACACGCGTTCTGCGTGTCGGACGACCCATACAAAATAGTCGATCCGCCCTGTGGCATCGTGCGGATCCGCCGGCTCCAATGCGAGATCGGATCGCGGCCTCTCGGCTGTTCCGTAGTGAAGGGCTAACGCCTTCCAATTGCGCAAATTCGCGCCCTCCTATTTTCACCAATCGCCGATTGCTACGGCCAGCTTCCGTGGTCCGCGCCGCGCTTACGGCAACACCAAGTGCCGAATGACTTCGGCACGATCGAGCCGGTCGAACGCCTCGTTGATATCTTCCAGCGAACCGGTGCTCGAAAGGAGCCGATCGACGGGAAGCCGCCCCTTCAAGAAGAGATCGATGTAGCGGGGAATATCTCGGGAGGGCACGCTCGACCCCATGTAGCTGCCTTTGATCGTGCGCTCTTCGCCAACCAGCGGCAGGGGTGAAATCTCGAATTTGGAATTGACGTTGGCAAGCCCGGCTGTCGTTGTCATGCCGCCTCGCCGCGTGATGTTGTAGGCCAACTCGAAGGCGCGTGCCGAACCCGCCATCTCGACGGCAAACTGCACACCACCGCTCGTCGCAGCACGGACCTGCTTGACGATATCGGGATCGTTGGCAAGGAAGGTTTTGGTCGCGCCGAGCTTCTCTGCCAGCGCGAGTTTCTCCGGCACTAGGTCGATCGCGACGATTTCGCCGGCGCCGCTCGCTACGGCACCCAGCACCGCCGCCAGTCCGACGCCTCCCAACCCGATCACCGCGACCGACTGGCCCGGCTTGACTGCGCAAGTATTCATGATCGCGCCGACCCCGGTGACGACGGCGCACCCGAACAGCGCAGCCTGGACGAGGTCCACGTCTTTGGTGATTTTAACGACAGAGTTCGCCGAGACGACAGCGTACTCGGAGAAGGCCGACACGCCGCTGTGGTGGTTGATCTCGTAGCCGTTCAAACGGATATGCTTGCTGCCCGAAAGCAAGGTGCCCGCCGCGTTCGCCATGTAGCCAGGCTCACAAAGACTTGCCCGGCCTTCGGCGCAGTAGCTGCAGTGTCCACACACCGGAAGGAAGGACATCACCACGTGATCGCCCTTCTTCACATTGTCGACGCCGGGCCCAAGTTCTTCGACGACACCCGAGGCCTCATGTCCAAGTGCCACCGGCAGCGGTCGCGGACGATCGCCGTTGATAGCGGAGAGGTCGGAGTGACATACCCCGGCGGCCTTGATCTTTATCAGCACCTCCATCGGACCTGGTGGGGTGAGTTCCACCTTCTCGATGGCAAGCGGCCTGGATTGCGAATAGGGCTTCGGCAAGCCGGATTCGCGCAAAATGACGGATCTCGTATACATTGATTACGCTCGTTCGTTCTAAATCAACATTTGCATTGCGGAAGGATGGTATCGGAAGCCGTCACCCGCCCTGGCGATATGGCCTGCTCCGGGCCAAGCAAAGTGATAGGACATCACCTGAATGCGATCGTGAGCAAGCATGTCTAGGACCCTCGTACGGGACTTCGCTGAAAGCTTCGGATCGGTATCGTATTTGAATTCCATCCACGGACGCTCCATCAGCAAGACATGATGATGCGTCAGATCTCCCATGAAGCAGAGCCGTTCGGAGCCGGACTGTATCAAGAAGCAATGATGGCCGAGCGTATGGCCAGGCGCATGTAGCGCCTGCACGCCGGGGATGAACTCTTGTCCGTCTTGGAAAAAGAAAATCCTGTCCTTGTGGGGCAGCAGGTTGCGGCGGGCATTGGCCACCTGAAACTCGAAACCCGATCCGAGCTTCGAGCCGTCCGTCCAGTCAACAAGGTCGCTTTCGCTAATGAAAATCAGAGCGTTAGGGAAATTCAGGTTGCCATTTTCGTCGCAGACGCCCCCGGTATGGTCGATATGGGCATGTGACAAGACGATCACGTCCACTTCGGAAGGGTCTCTCCCCGCCTCTCGAAAGCTCTCTAGCAGCCTCCCCGTCGTGGGGCCAAAGGCCTTAGAGGTACCCATTCCCGTATCGAAGAGGATCGTCCGCCCGTTGATTTCCACCAAGGGGACGTTCTGCTCCAAGGTCACGTTGTCTTTTGGCAGGAAGTTTTGGTGGAGCATATCTCCAACTGTCTCGGCGCTCACGCCCAGGAAGTTCGTGCTGGGGTCCCCGAGTTCAAGCGGGCCGTCCGACAGAACGGTGACCTGTCCGTCACCGAAGGCAAATGGATAGTAGTACGGCAATTTCGTACGGAATGGCGCTGCGTCCATCGCGTCGGTCTCCTCACTGTTCGCTCCTCCAAGCTGTGGCGAGTTGACAGATTGTATGATAATCTGTCAAGCGCTTTTGAGATCTCGAATAGCGCAGACGCCGCACCCGAACATTGACGCGAGGACGTGTCGACGAGACCACGGCCAAAACACCAACGATTCTGAAGAGCCAGTTTCCGCCTCCACCAACGAGAGCCTCGTATTCAGTTCGTCTGGGAAGATCGAAGGGCACCATCGCATCCCCGATTCTGTTTTTTTTCATGGGAACCCTTGACCATCTATAACGATCGTTACACATATGAGGCTCTGTAATGATCATTACAGCAAAAACAAACGCGCGGCGCGTCGTCAGACGCGCCAAGGAGATTGTTGGAAAATGAGCCGCCTGCTCGATCCGTTGACAATTCGCGGCGTTACGTCGCGTAACCGCCTGGCTTTGTCGCTTGCGGAGCGCATCAAGTCCGAAACCGGATTGAAAACGATGGCCGGGGGCCTGATCGTCGATCCGCATCAGACGGAAGCCGTCACCATATCCGGGCACGCCGACCTCGTCGCTATCGGACGCGAAGCTCTGCGGGAACCGAACTTCGCCCTGCGAACAGAACAGGCACTCGGTGCCGCCGACCCGAAAAGCCCATTTGGCAATTGGCCGCTGCAGATCGGCTGGTGGCTGAACAGGCTTGAACGGAAGATACAGCAATTAGGGCCGTGGCGCTCGGCCGAAGAGGCCGCCGCCTAGACGACCATCTCGGCGACCGCTGGCCAACTTAGACCAAAAGCAAAATCAAAACCAAAAGGCATGCGAAATGACAAACACGACCTATGTCCAGGAATACAACGCAATCGTCGACGTGCTTAACCAGTACAGCGAAGGTGGCGCAAAGGCCGACAGCAAGATCATGAAGCCGGCCTTCAACGAGCAAGCCACCATGTACGGCGTCCAGGACGGTAAGCTCGTCGGCGGCGCGATCGAAAACCTCTACACCACAATCGACACGGCGTTCCAGCCCTCGCCCGAAGCAACGGCTGCCATCGTGCGCATCGATATCGTTGGCACGGCGGCGAGCGCGCGTGTCGATACCGACAACATCTCCGGCTTTCGCTTCACGGACTTCTTCAACCTCCTGAAGGTCGAAGGCAAGTGGACGGTCGTCAGCAAAATCTACCACACGCACGCCTAAGCGGCGTGTGGTGCGGCGCGGGTCGTCATCCTCGGACACCCGCGCCGATTTGAACCAGGCGAGGTGATCCCAGGAGAAGCCATGTCGAGCGTATTTGTGGTTGGAGCCGCGGGTAAGGTTGGACGGCGGCTCTGCCTTCAGCTTAGTGAACGAGGGCACGAGGTCGTCGCGCTCCACCGCAAACCGGAGCAGGGTCCAGAGCTCAGAGCACTTGGCGCTAATCCGGCCGCTGGTAGCCTACTTGAACTCGAAGCGTCCGCGCTGGCGCAGTTGATGTCAGGCAGCGACGTGGTCGTCTTTACCGCCGGTGCCGGTGGCGCTGGCATGGATTTGACCAATGCTATCGATGGACGGGGACTTGAGGTTTCGGTCGAAGCGGCCGGACTCGCCGGCATCAGCCGCTTCATCCTGGTCTCGGTGTTTCCAGACGCACTCAGGGGCGGACAGCCTTCGGCAGGGTTCGAGAACTACATTGCGGTAAAGAAACGATCCGATGTTCACCTCGTGGCAACGAACCTCAATTGGGTCATTGTTCGTCCCGGCACGCTTCTCGATACTCCGGGCACCGGCAAAGTTCGAGCGGATGTCGCCATTCCCTATGGCGATGTACCCCGGGACGACGTTGCGGCCACGATCGTCGAACTGATCGAGCAGCCCGGCGTGAACCGCACCATCATCGAGCTGACTCAGGGTGACACCGCAATCCGCGACGCGGTGCACCGCCTAGCGCGTGATTGATCACGGTCCCACAGCCGAGAAACGGGAGGGCGATGTGAAGCTACTTATCGTCGGTTCGACCGGTCTCGTCGGCCGACATGTCCTCGACTTGGCGCTCGCGGACGGAAGGATCGCCTCAGTGGCGTGTCCGGTACGCCGCCCTTTACCCCCGCATCCAAAGCTGACGGCGCCCTTGGTAGACTACGACGATCTACCCGGCGAGGCGCCTTGGTGGCACGTGGACGCGGTCATCTGCGCCCTTGGGACCACGATGCGCGCAGCCGGGTCCAGGACCGCCTTCCGCCGCGTCGATTATGAATACCCACTTGCCGTCGCGCGGCTTGCGCGGGACCACGGTGCGCGTGCGTTCGTACTGAATTCAGCAATCGGTGCAAACAGTTCGTCGCGCTTCTTCTACAATCAAGTTAAAGGCGACCTAGAGCTTGAGCTGGCACGCTTGGGCTTCGCGTCGATGACCTATGTACGTCCGGGTCTCATTGGCGGCGACCGTGAAGAGTTCCGCGCCGGCGAGCGCGTTCTGGTCGCTGTGTTGTCCTTGCTGGGCCGAGTGGTTCCGCGGCGATGGCGCATAAATCCGGCGAACCGGATCGCGCATGCCCTACTGCGAGCGGCCATAGAGGCGCCCCCCGGGATAGAGGTCGTACCGTCCGATCGCTTGGTCTGAATTGAATGAAACGAGCCCACGCCTACCAAGCGATCGAAGGGTCGTGGGTTCAAAAAAATCTACAGCAAAGAGGAGGTAGAAAACGATGCCAGTGGTTGAATTTAACGACGTGATGGATTGCGAAGCCGATCGCGTCTGGGCAGTTCTCAGCAAGTTCGGCGAGTTGGATAAATGGCACCCGGCAATTGCCGAAAGCCGCATCGTAAACGAGAAGCCCGACGGTATGGTTGGGTGCATCCGTAAACTTACCCTCCGAGATGGCGGGACGTTGACTGAGCAACTCTTGTCGGTCGACGACAGGAATCGCGCCCTGTCCTACAAGTTCGTAGAGGCGCCGCTGCCGCTCGACAACTATGTCCTTTCGGTAAGCGTGACGCCGGTCACGCGCGAACCAAAAGCCTTTATCAGGTGGTCGGCGAGCTTTGACCTCCAGTCACCAGACCCTGACAAACAGTACGAAAACCTGATGTTCGATCTGATTGCTTCGGGAAGTGACAGCCTGGAACAGTTCCTCCGCAAGTAAGCGCCGCCGGAATAGTTTAGGCACCACTGGCCCGGGTCGGACGTTCGGCCGGGCCAGTAACCTCTGAGGCAATACAATGGATCCGCATATCTTCCCGGTCGCACTTGAGAAGGCCCATAGGCTGATCAACCATGGGCCGACGGTCCTCGTGTCTGCATCCGACGGCGGCGTGAGCAACGTTATGGCTGCTGCGTGGGCCTGTGCCTTGGATTTTGATCCCCCCAAACTGACTATTGTCCTGGACAAGACCGCCAAGACGCGAGAACTCGTCGAGAAGAGCGGCCACTTCGCCATACAAATCCCGAATGCAAAGCAAGTGGTGATGACCCGCGAACTTGGCAGCAGCAGTCTGAATGACGAGCCGGACAAGCTGGCGCGTGCCGGCGCGGACCTGTTCAACATTGATGACTACAGCATACCCTTTGTCTCAGGCTGTTCCGCCTGGCTCGCCTGCAGGCGTATCGCCGAGCCACACAACGAGAAGACCTATGACCTCTTCATCGCCGAAGTGATCGGCGCTTGGGCGGATAAACGAGTATTCCAGAATGGACACTGGAATTTCGAGAATGCGGGGCCGGAGTGGAGAAGCCTTCACTATGTCGCAGGCGGGCACTTCTACGCGATAGGCGAGCCCTTGCAGGCTCACCAAGCTCCCTCGCCTGCCTCGGAGGAGCAGCGGACTTTGTCAGACGTTGCGTGATGACCTCGGCTTCGACCGTCCGCCGTCACCTTGCAGGGCGGAGTGGAGCAGTTCGAGCGCCTGTGGGCGGCTGGCGACAGAGGCATGCACCAAATGAATATTGCGAACATAGGCTGCAGCCCCGGGTGCGAGCACGACTCTGAGGCCATCCTGTTCGAGACCGTTCCACGCCGGCACAAACGCGTTGCCGAGCCCCTGGGCGACCAAAATGGCGATCGTTTCCAGTGCGTCTAGGTCACAAAGAACATCCGGCGACAGGTCTGCTTTTTCCATGTATTGCGCGACGAGGCGGCCACCCCAAGTCGATGGGTCGTAGCGGATGAACGGCCCGCTCGCCACATGAGCGCCGATTTCCGCGGGAGAGACATTCGACCGCGTAATATAGACGATGGGCTCTCTTCGAATGTGGTGGCCGACAAATGACTTCGGCAGCGCAAACGGCGGCTCGACCAGGATCGCAGCGTCAAGTTCGCCCGCTACAAGTTGCTCGAACAGTTGCAGAGACGATCCAGGAACCAGTCGCAACCTCAACCGAGGCGCTCGCAGAGCCATTTCCCGAATTGCCGCCGGCAGCAACCCAATCAACGCGGTCGAGATTGCACCCACCCGCAGTTCGCCGACGGGCCCTCCGCCAAGGGCGTCGTCCTTGAGTTGTTCGGCCTCTTTGATCAGATGGCGCGCCCGGGGAAGAAGGGAGAGGCACGTTTCCGTAGGACCGATAGAACGAGCGGCACGAGCAAGCAACGTACAATCCAATATGCGCTCCAGGGCCTGGATGCGCTGGCTGACGGCAGCTGGCGTCAGCTTTTCGCGGCGTGCGGCGGCAGCGATCGATCCGGTCTCCACGACCGCGATCAAAGTTCGCAAGAATCGAACGTCCATAGAAATCCTTGCGCTGAGAACAAAGATAAAGGGTTTTCTCTTTCCTTGGACCTGCACTACGAAATCGTCAATGTCACAAAGGAGGTTGACGATGAAATCTCTGTTCCATCTCGCTTACCACGTTACTGACCTTCATGAGGCTCGCGCGTTTTACGGCGGTGTTCTCGGATGCACGGAGGGACGTAGCGCGGAAAGCTGGGTCGACTTCGACTTTTTCGGCCACCAGGTCTCGTTGCATCTCGGCAAGCCATTCGAGGTGACACGCACGGGGAAGGTCGGAGAGCACATGGTGATGATGCCCCATCTCGGTGTTGTTCTCCCGCTTGATGCCTGGTTCGAATTGTCGGCGCGTATTGAGCAAGCGGGCGTGCCCTTCGACATACCTCCCGTCGTCCGCTTCGAGGGTGAGCCGGGCGAACAGCGAACTATGTTCTTCTTCGACCCCAGCGGGAATCCGATCGAAGTGAAGGGTTTCAAGGATTTCGATGGAGTGTTCGCACACTAGCGCTGCCAGCGCTACGAAACTCAACTTCGGGAACGATCACACCCCAGGACCTGGAAGGGCCGAACCATGGAAAATCCGATCGCACTTGTTACAAGTTTGACGCCCGATGCGGAAAACGCATGGCTAGCTGAGATCGCCCGGCTGTTGCCCGATGAACGGCTATTGCCTTTCCAGCGGATGAGCGCGCTTGAGCGCCAGGACGCCGACATCGCAATAGTTGCCAACCCAGACCCTGCCCAGGTGGCAGCACTCCCCCGGCTGGTGTGGGTGCACAGTCTTTGGGCCGGGGTCGAAAAACTTGTCTCCGAGCTAGGTCCGTCCGCGCCGCCGATCGTTCGGCTCGTCGATCCGGAGCTGGCGCGCGTGATGGCTGAGGCGGTTCTGGCCTGGACCTATTACCTCCATCGCGATATGCCCGCCTATCGCACGCAGCAATCCGATAGAGTTTGGAAGCCAAGGCCCTATCGCCACCCATCCAAACTAACGGTCGGAATTTTGGGGCTTGGAGCACTTGGTACGGCGGCGGCGGGCCGACTAAATGAAGCCGGTTTCGAAGTGGTCGGCTGGAGCCGTTCACCGAAGGCCATTCCGCGTATCCGCTGTCTTCATGGCGAAGCAGGGCTCGACGAATTGCTCGAGACAGCGGACATCGTCGTGTGCCTCCTTCCACTGACGAAAGACACGAGAGGACTCCTGCACGCGGAGCGATTTGGGCGGATGAAGGCGGGTGCGTCGTTGGTCAACTTCGCACGCGGCCCCATCGTCGTAATCGAAGATCTCGTACAGGCCCTTGCTACAGGTCCTCTTTGCCACGCGGTCCTCGACGTCTTCGATCAGGAACCGCTGCCCCACGCCTCCTCCCTTTGGGAGCACCCGCGAATTACCGTCTTGCCGCACATCTCAGCACCCACCGATCGGGAGTCGGCCGCTCGCATCGTGGCAGCGAACATCCGAGCCTACAGATCCACGGGTATGTTGCCGCAATCCGTCGATACCGAAAGTGGTTACTGAACGGTCGGGTCGTTATTGGCTCATTATGTCGTCCGAACGGACCGGTCGGCAGTTTGTCCGACCGGTCCCGATCACCCAACGACCGGCGCCCCATTGCTGGCCCAGACGAAAGGAGAGCGCAGGAGGCCGAGCGTGACAAAGCCCCTGCTCCGAAGCGCCCAGTTGGCGGGTCGCCTTCAAACCAGGTAGCGCCTTTCTTTTCGTCGCAAGCCGTCGATGGAGAGAACATCGCAAACTGCACGATTGTAGCAAAGGCACCAGCGGAGACACCCGCTCAAGTTCTACGAATTGGCTGAGGCGGTGCGGGCAGCCGGTCTTCCGCCGGGTGTCGTGAACATCGTGGCCGCCGGTAGGGAGGTGAGCGAGTACCTCGTCCCCCACCAGGGTATCGACAAGGTGTCCTGCGCCCGTTACGCGGAGTTCGCTGAAGCCATCACCGCCGCGGCCCGTTCGCTCAAGGCTGGGGACCCGAGCGCCGAGGACACCCAGATCGGACCGCTAATCTCAGAGCGGCAGCGCGGCAGGGGTCGCTAGCTATGTCGCAGCGGGCCTGGCTGAAGGCGCGCGGATCACCACGGGTGGCGGTCGTCCCAGCCATCTTGAGAACGGCTGATACATCGAACCCACGATCTTCGTCGGTGTACACAACGGAATGCAGATCGCGCAGGAAGATCTTCGGCCCTGTCCTCGTCGTTATTCCACACGACGGCGACGACCTTGCCGTCGATATAGCCGACAACTCGACATATGGTCTCGGCGGTGCCGTCTTCACCGAGGACCCGGCGGGTGGATTCGCTGTGGCGCGGAAGGTCCGTACTGGCTCGTTTGGCGTCAGCGGGTATATGCCAGACTTCGGTGCGCCGGCAGGCGGCTTCAAGGCATCCGGCCTTGGCCGAGAGTTCGGGTTGAAGGCTTTGAACGCTATCGAGAGACTAAGCCGATCTACGCAGTGGCTCTGTCGCCTAAAACGATCACGATCCGGTCACGACCTTCGCAATCTCGCTCATGAGCGCGTCGGCACGCACCCCGTGCGTCGCGACAGCTTAGGCATCGACGTGGCCGTCGCAGCAGATCGAATATGGCAATTGTATGCGCATCCTATTATCAGACAATACTTGCTTAATTATGTCGTGATACTCGCCTGACTAAGCGTGACGTCACGCTCGGCCCGCGGATGACCGCACAACAAAGCTCCATGATGGACTGGCCCCGTTCCATGCTTAAAAAGGAGACGTTGATGCGATTCCCATTTGCCAGAACCCTCACTGCCAAGCTTCTGCTTGTTACCGGAACGACGGTTGCAGCGTTGTTGTTGATCTTCAATCTGGTTTTGATCTCGGAGACCACGGGCCGCGTCGACGAATTGAACAAGAACCAAGCCGGGGCCGAGGCCAAAGCGATTGCATCGGACATAGCGACCCAAATTGGCTCGCTTGCAGCAGCAGCAAAGACAATGGCAGGCGTAATCGGACACGGACACCAGGAAAACTTGCTGGATCGCAAGGGCGTGATCGATATTCTGGAAGCCAATCTGGAGCAGCATCCGCTCTGCTTTGGGAGCTGGCTGGTCGAAGCGCCAAGAGCCTACGACGGCCGCGGTGATGAAATTAGAGACAACAAAGAGTTGGCGACAAACAAAGCGGGCATCTTCACTCCTTACTGGTCGAAGACCGGCAGCGGCGAGTCGCACTTCAACACGTTCGACGTCGATTACAATGCCGACTGGTTCTCGGAACCTGCGAAAACGCTCAAGGGCTCGATGAGCAAACCATATGTCGCGCAAGAAACCGAAGTCCCGACGGCCATGAGTTCCATCTCCTATCCCGTCATCTCGAAAGGCAAGCTCATAGCCGTCTCCGGCGTCGATATATCTCTCTCTTCACTCCAGGTAGCCCTTTCCAAGCTCAAGCCGTTCGGAACCGGGCGCGTAATGCTGCTGGACCAGAACTTGCAGTGGCTTGCCGGCCCATCGGAAAATTCCTTGATGCAGCCATACGACCAAGCGGGTCTCGGCGAGATAAAGCACGCTCTGTCCACCGGTGAATTGCTCAACCTTTTGGACCAGAACGACGCGACAGGTGGACGCTATACACGCCTCGTCTACCCTTTCGATCTTCCCGACGTTAACGTCAGCTGGGTTCTTCTGATTGACGTTCCCGATGCAACCCTGAACGCGACAGTGGACGCACAGACGGAGATCATGGTCGCAGGCGGAATCCTCATGCTTGTGGCTCTTGTAGCTGGCATTTCCCTCGCTGCGCGCCGGTTTGTAAAGAAGCCGCTTGAAGCCCTCGTGGGGGACGTTTCGCGCATTTTCGACGGCGACTATGCCACCCCTGTCTCGGGCCAGACGAACAGTGATGAAACTGGATCTGTCGCTCGTGCGCTGGAGGGCTTCCGGCACCAACTTGCCGAAGGCAGGCGCCATCAGGCGGAGACAGCCGCCGCTCGTAGCGAAAGCGAGGCGGAGCGAAGCCGCTCGGAGGCTGAGCGCAATGAAATCGCTCGGGGCCAAAGGGCTGTAGTCTCAGCGTTGGGCAATGCGCTGTGCAAGCTTTCGGACGGAGATCTGTCCTTCCGCATCGAGGCCGATTTCCCCGACGAATACACCGCACTTAAAACGAATTACAATTCGGCGGCAGAATGCTTGGAACAGGCGGTCTTCGCCGTCAACGCTGCTGTTGTCAACATAAGCGCCGGAGCGGGGGAAATTTCGACTGGAGCCAATGACTTGTCTCGCCGAACCGAACGGCAAGCTGCCCAGCTTGAGGAAACGGCAGCCGCGCTTAACGAAATTACCGAGCAAGTGAATTTGAGCGCAGGCAACGCGCGTGAAGCCGCAGCAGCAGTGGAAAGGGCCAACGAGGATGCCGAGCGATCAAGCCGGATTGTCCAGGAAACGATCGCAGCGATGGGTGGCATCGAGTCCTCATCCAGTCAGATGTCATCAATTATCGGTGCGATTGACGAGATCGCATTCCAAACGAACCTGCTCGCCCTTAACGCCGGTGTCGAAGCAGCGCGCGCCGGCGATGCCGGCAAAGGGTTCGCCGTTGTTGCGCAGGAGGTGCGTGAACTTGCTCAACGATCGGCAAACGCCGCGAAGGAGATCAAGGCGTTAATCGACAGAGCAAACACTCAAGTCAGCCAAGGTGTTGATCTTGTCGACCAGACGGGCAGAACCCTTCAATCGATAGTCGGTCAGGTACAGCACTTCAACGGTCTCACGAACATGATTTCGACTTCCGCCAGCGAGCAGGCTGTGGGTCTCAAGGAGATGAACGTCGCCATGCATCATCTGGACCAGGTGACCCAGCAGAATGCCGCCATGGTGGAGCAGACGACAGCCGCATCGATGGCTCTGAACGAGGAAGCGCGCAACTTGAAGTCCCTCGTGTCACGCTTCAGGGTGTCTTCCCGTTCCATACCTGCCCAAACGATTGAACTGGCTCACCGAAGGCGCGCTAGGTAGGAAGCAGCGTCAGCACCCCGGATGCGACACGTGTGTCATCCGGGGTGCAAAGTAACTTCCCGTCGTATAGCACGTCTCACAATGCACCGCCGCATCCTGCGAACGCGGGTAGTAACGACGTAAACTTCCTAGCGGCCGCGTTTACCAGTTCTGCCGCGTCGGCGAGATAACGAGGTCATTGACCGTCACGTTTTCCGGCTGGTTGAGAGCGTAAACTACCGCACGAGCAACATCTTCGGGGTCGATCGCAATCTTGTTCAGCTCCTGTGCCGCCAGCCGCCCGGCCGGGTCAGTAACTTTGTCCGCCCACCCTGTATTGAAGACGCCGGGGCTGATCGTATTGGCACGAATTCCGTGGTTTACGCCGAGATCTTTGCGCATCGATTCAGTCATCGCCTGGACGAAGAATTTCGTGGCGCAGTAGATGCCCGCGGCCGGGTCGACCTGATGTCCCGCGACGGAATCCATGTTCAGAATCTGCCCCGATTTCTGCTCAAGCATGATGGGCAAAACGCCTGCAATAGCATTCAGATAGCCCTTTATGTTCGTGTCGATCATCTGGTTCCAGTCATCGATCGCCAGATCGCTCCAGTAGGAGAACAGCATTAGACCTGCGTTGTTGATGAGGATGTCGACGGTTCCGTAGGTTTCCTTGGCGAATGCGGCCAAGGCCTGTAAGGTTCGTGACGTCGACCACTCGACCGGATGCCCGTCCCCCGGCAGCTCGGATTTCCGCAACCAGCGCGTCGAGCCGTTCCTGATTGCGCGCGGCCGCGACAATCTTGACGCCATTTTCGGCGAGTGCTTTCGCGGCGGCCTTCCCAATACCGGACGATGCCCCGGTGATGATTGCGGTCTTATTCTCCAGATAGTTCACGTCATATCTCCGAGATTGTAACGATCTTTGGACGAGCTGGCCGCCAGGCGGCCAGCTCGTGGGGTTTCGGCAGGCGAGATCCGCGACGGATTCGCCAGCTGACCGATGCGCGGGCCCGCCGGCCCACCACGTCTGCGACCCGCGTGAGAAATCAGATGGAGGCCATGTCGATGACGAAGCGGTACTTCACGTCGCTCTTCTTCATCCGCTCAAACGCGGGTTCGATATCCGGCATCGCGATCATCTCAACATCGGACGTGATCCCGTGCTCGGCACAGAAATCGAGCATTTCCTGAGTCTCGGCTATCCCGCCAGTGAGCGACCCGGCGATCTGACGTCGAGAGAAGATGAGGTTTGCCACTGACGGGGACGGATGTGGACTGTCCGGGACTCCAACAAGCGTCATCGTCCCATCCCGCTTGAGTAGCGCGGTAAAGGCATCGAGGTCATGAGGCGCAGCAACCGTGTTCAGGATGAAGTCAAAGCTGCGCGCGTGGGCAGACATTTCAACCGGGTTGCGCGACACCACGACTTCGTCAGCGCCGAGGTCACGCGCGTCCTGAACCTTCGACGGCGAGGTAGTGAATGCGACCACGTGAGCGCCGAGGGCATGCGCAAGCTTGATGCCCATATGGCCCAGACCGCCAATGCCGACGATGCCAACCTTCTTGCCCGGCCCGACATCCCAATGGCGAAGCGGCGACCAGGTGGTGATGCCGGCGCAGAGCAGCGGTGCGACAGCCGCGAGTTGTTCTTCCTTATGGCGAATCTTCAGAACGAAGTGCTCATCGACGGTGATGCTCGCGGAGTAGCCGCCATAGGTATTTTCGCCGCTACCATCGAGCCAGCCGTTATAGGTTTGAAGCCAGCCGTGCTGTCCCTCGCAATACTGCTCCTGACCGTCATCGCAAGAGAAGCAGCGTCGGCAACTGTCGACCATGCAGCCGACACCGACAATGTCGCCAACCTGGTGCGTCGTCACCAGGTTGCCCGTCGCACTCACCCGACCGATGATCTCATGCCCAGGGACCAGAGGGTACCGCATGCCTGGCCATTCGCCACGCGCAGCATGGAGATCGGAATGACAGACACCACAATAGTGGATGTCGATGGCGACATCCTTGGGACCGGTCTCTCTCCTGACGATAGTCGTTGCAGCCAATGGCGAGGTTGGGGATTGGGCTGCGAATGCTTTAATCTGCATCTTAATGTCCTTTCGCGTATCAGCGCGCGGGCGGAGACGCCATGTGGCGTGCCCGCGACGAAGACGGCGGGCTCAACCGCTGTAAGTGACTTCAGCTGACCAGTTCTCTTGGGGCTGGGTGTAGAGCTTCCAGTATTCCTCGGAGATTTCGGCCGCTTCTTTCGAGCCGGCGTTCACGTATGTCGCAACGGTCACCGTCGCGACATGCACGCCTTTGTCCCTGTGGCTTTCAAACAGTCCGAGGGCGAGATTGCGCACGCCGGCTTTGCCGACGCTCAACGACGCGGATTCAGGGTTCGGACTGAGGCCGAAGAAACCGCCGGTCAAGAAGATTGCACCGTCTCCGCGCTCGACCATCCTCGGAGCGGCTGCTTTGGCCGCGGCCATCGCACCGCCGATGTTGACGGCAAGTTCGGAAAGCAGCGAGCCGGCCGCTTGATCGGCGAGCGTCGGCTGTCTGAGGCTCGCGGCGTTGTAGTGAAGGACATCGATCTTGCCGTGCTTCCGCTCGACTTCCGCGACGAGTTCCGCCACAGCCGCAAGGTCACCCGCGTCCAGGCTTCGGGATTCCGCGCTATACCCTTCAGCCTTCAATCTCGCAGCCAGGTTCGCAACGGTTGCCGCGCTGCGCGCCGTCAGGACGACGTGAAACCCTTCCTTTGCGAACCGCTCGGCCGTTGCGAAGCCGATGCCAGGCCCCGTGCTCAACATTACTTTCATCGTGGTATCTCCGGTTCTTTCCGTCGACAGCAATGTAATAGTCGATACAGAACCGTATAATCACGCTACACCGCATTACACTCCTGCGTTAATTGCAGGAATAAATTGGAGCATCGGCATGGACGAACTGAACGCCTTTATCGCAGTTGCCGACACGGGAAGTTTCGTGGAGGCAGCCAGGCGCCTCGGTCGCGACGCGACCATTATCTCGCGGCGAGTGAGCCAATTGGAGCAGAGCCTCGGCGTCCAATTGTTCTCGCGCACCACGAGGCGAGTGGTTCTGACAGAGGTCGGTAGGCTTTATTATGGCCGCGTCCGCGCAGCGCTTGAGGAGCTTGAAGGCGCGGCGCTCGAGCCAGTGACTTTGCCGCGAGCCCGCGGGGCCTCTTGCGCATCTCTTTGCCGGTGACCTTTGGTCGGCAACGTATAGCTCCTTTGCTGCCAGACTTCTTGAAAAGGCATCCGAGTATTCGGATCGATGCCCGTTTCGCTGATCGCCATGTCGATGTCGTTGCGGAAGGTTTTGACGTGGCGATCCGCGTCGGAACCAGCGTCCGGGATAGCTCCCTTCTATCTCGGAAGATCGCATCCTTCCGAAATCTCCTGGTGGCATCCCCGCAGTATCTGGAGGCGGCGGGAAAGCCGCAGAAACCGGAGGAATTGGCCGACCATGTTTGTCTCGGTTTCACCAGTAACCCGAACTGGCCGGAGTGGACGCTGAGGAACGACGACCGGGAACGAAAAACCGTGCGGCCGTCGGGGCCTCTGGTCTCAGACAGTTCGGAAGCGCTGCTTTTCGCCGCTCTCGATGGTCTGGGGATAGTCCTTACCCCCGATTGGCTCGTCGGGCCGGCGCTCGCCGAACATCGACTTGTCGAGGTCCTTCCAGGATGGAAGGGGACCGACGATGGCGGTGTTTTCGCCATCATGCCTCCCGGTCGCCTCATTCCGACGAAGACAAAGGTGTTCGTAGATGAGATCGTCAAGTCTATCCGGTCTGATTGGCCGACTTGACGGGCTGCAGGCCGCGTCGGGTAGTCTAGTTTCAGTGGCAAGCATTTATCTATCGAAGCGACCTCGCCAACGACGCAAACGTTGACTGATTGTCTGATGCTCAGTACATCTTCTCGATAACGAAGGGGAGGAATGAGCATGACAACTGCAAAAGCGATTCAGAGCGTGAACCGCATCATCGACGAAGCGATTGATAACAATCGGCTAGCTGGTGCCGTCGTGATTGCATTTGAGGACGGCAAGGAGATCCTGACACGGGCGGCCGGGTTCGCGGATCGCGAAGCGAAGATGCCGATGTACGCGGACTCAATTTTCCGTCTGTCATCGCTCACGAAACCAATCGTGTCCGCAGCGATTATGTCGCTTGTTGAGGAGGGGTTGATTAACCTCGATGCGCCAATCTCACAGTATCTACCGGGCTTTCGCCCGAAACTGCCTTCCGGTGATGCACCCGATATTCTTGTCCGTCATTTGCTGGCCCATCGCGCGGGATTGAGCTACCGCTTCGCAGCCCCGGAAGGCAGCCCATTCCACGTCCACAACGTTTCCGACGGCATGGATCAGCCCGGGCTCGATGGGAGCGAGAACCTGCGCCGGATCGCCAATGTTCCCTTGAACTACGCGCCCGGTGAGGGTTGGGGCTATTCACTTGCGATCGATGTCCTCGGCGCTGCGGCGGAAGCCGTGACTGGGCAGCGCCTCGGCGCGATCGTAAAGCATCGCGTTACCGGACCGTTGGGCATGAGCGATACCGACTTCCGATTTTCGGATCCCGCCCGCGTAGTAAAACCATACATGGACGGTGAAACGGGACCCGTCGAACTCACCGACGGGACTTCCCTACTGGTGAACTTGCCCGGCTTTGACGGAGCTGTGGAGTTTGTGCCCAGCCGCATCACGAACGAGACCTCGTTTCATTCCGGTGGAGCCGGCATGGCAGGAACCGGCCCTGACATGGCCCGGTTCCTCGAGTCGATAAGGCGCGGCGGCGCACCCATTCTCAAGAAGACAACCGTGGACGAGATGCTTCGCGATCACGTCGGAACACACGCACAGACACAGGGGCCAGGTTGGGGTTTCGGGTTCGGTTGGGCGGTTTTGGCGGACCAACGCCATGCGGAAACGCCTCAGTCGCAAGGCACAATTCAGTGGGGAGGTGTCTATGGACACTACTGGTTCGTCGACCCTGTTAGACGTTTGACTCTTGTCTCCCTCACCAACACAACGTGGGAAGGAATGTGCGGAGCCTTTCCCTTCGCCGTTCGCGACGCACTTTACTACTAGAGGCGATGTTCTCCGAGCCGAACCTCACTTGGTGTCAATAAAGAGGCGTTCATGTTACAATCCGCGCACCGGCTTGGCCGGCGCCGTGGACGCGCACTTATTCAGGCGAGGCGCTTGAGAACGCGTCTGACCTTCGCGGGCGAGCCGCCGCCCGGCCTGGCGAAATGGCTGCCCGTCATCCGCGCCCGAGCCACGCCTCGGTCCGAGCGGGCTCGCCTGCGTCGATGACCGGTATGGTCGCGAACTACCTTGTTGAGGCCCGCCTCGCCCTCGTGTCGATAGCGCCCCATTTATGAACGGCCTTCAAGCGAACCCCGAAGCCGCCGCTACGTACGGCTGCCAGCGTCTGCGCAGCGCCAGACGGACATCAGTTTCCCGACAATCATAGGAGATTCGGCAACCTCAGCTTTCCTGAAGCCGGACGGATAACTATTGAAAGTTCGCGGCTAGCGAACCGAGCCGGCCTCGACGACAAAGCTCGCCTGCCGCCATTGCCCGACCTTGCGTCAATCGTCGATCCGAAATCCCACCTTCACCACGACCTGGTAGTGCTCTACTGCTCCGTCCTTAATATGTCCCCGGATCTGATCAACTTCGAACCACTCGAGATTCCTCATCGTCTTCGAAGCACGCGTTATCGCCGTCTCGATTGCCTCAGTCACCGAGGTCTTTGAACTACCGATCAGCTCGACTTTTTTATAGACATGGTCACTCATACGTTCCTCCCGGTTGATTGCTGGATTAATAGGCTCTCAGGTTAGCAGTTGGGCGTTCGGCACCTCTCCGGTTTCCGGCGAAGAGCGCTCGTGCTTGTCAGACGATCTGACAATTTCCACGACCTGTCAAATACCGCGCCTGCACGGTTACCGCGGCTGTTGGTTCGTGTTTCTCGCTGAACAAGTTGACTCCACATGATCTCTAGGAAATTTCTACAATTCTTGCCCACCTGTCGCTGGCAGAGGTCTGGCACTTCTTGAGCCTAAACATGAAGGGCGGCGACCGGTCGCCGCCCCTCCGTTTCTGAGCGGGGAACTTGCAGGGACGCTCGCTCAGAACCTTTGGCAGCCTGAGGACGCGCGCATTTATCGTTGGCCGCCGCGCATGGTGCGGGCGGTTGCGTGGAGCCGGGCCGGCTGGGCACGATCGTCGAAAGTGGCCAATCATCAAAGCCGCAATTCTCCCATCAGCCGCGTCGTCACTTCATCGATCGGCAGCAAGCCGTTGATGGTTCGAAGCAGTCCCGCCTTGTGGTAATACCCAGAAAGTGGCTCGGTCTGGGTTCGGTAGGCGTCAAGCCGAACTTTGAATGTCTCGGGATTGTCGTCCGCGCGTACTGGCACGCCAGCCGCCTTGGCCTCGCGCGCCCGATGGATGATACGATCGAGCAAGGCGTCCTCAACCACTTTTAGCTCCAGTACCGCATCCAGCTTGGCGTCGATCCTTTCCAATTCCCTGTCAAATTCCTTGGCCTGACCTAACGTCCTCGGAAAGCCGTCAAGGATGAAACCGACGGCTGCATCTCGCTCAGAGATGCGTTCGAGTACGCAACCGATTACGATCTCGTCTCTGACGAGCTCACCGCGCTCCATGACCTCTTTTGCAGCGATCCCGACAGGTGATCTCTTGGAGACTGCCAACCGCAACATATCGCCGGTGGACAACTGCGGCACGCCAAGCCGTTCCGCCAAACGAGCAGCCTGAGTTCCCTTCCCCGCGCCCGGTGGGCCCAGCATGATCAATCTCATTCACAATCCCCCATATCATTAGTCCAAGCGAAACATCGGGCCGAAGAACCACTCGTTGAATACTCGGGTTCATAGACAAAACAGCGGCCCGCCAAAGGTGGCCTGTCATTGCTGCAAAGCCTCGAATCCCGTCGACTGCATCCCATGCCGACTATTCCAACATCAGCTGGGTTAACCGCCACTCCGAGCTCATCAAGATGGGCCGATCATCAATCCTTCTTGTTCTGCCGGTTCTCGATCAAGTCATCGACCACTGCGGGATCGGCCAGCGTCGATGTGTCGCCGAGTGCGCCAAAATCGTCCTCGGCGATCTTGCGCAGGATGCGACGCATGATTTTTCCCGAGCGGGTCTTTGGCAGACCCGGCGCGAACTGGATCTTATCCAGTGAGGCGATCGGGCCGATCTCGTTGCGCACCCAGGAAACGAGGTCCTTGCGCAGTTGCTCTCCGGTTGCCTCGCCTTCCATGAGGGTGACGTAAGCGTAAATGCCCTGCCCCTTGATGTCGTGGGGATAGCCAACGACCGCCGCCTCTGAGACCTTGGCATGGGCGACGAGCGCGGACTCGACCTCCGCTGTGCCCAGCCGGTGGCCGGAGACGTTGATGACGTCGTCCACCCGGCCGGTGATCCAGTAGTAGCCGTCCTCGTCGCGCCGACACCCGTCGCCGGTGAAGTATTTCCCGGGATAGGTAGAGAAATAGGCCTGCTCGAAACGGTCGTGGTCTCGCAGCAGCGTGCGCATCTGGCCGGGCCAGCTGTCGGCAATCACGAGATTGCCATCGGCCGCCCCCTCCAGCACACCGCCTTCTGCGTCGACAAGCTGCGGCTGCACGCCGAAGAAAGGCTTGCTGGCCGAGCCGGGTTTCAAGTCTGTGGCACCGGGAAGCGGCGTGATCAGGGCACCACCGGTTTCGGTCTGCCACCAAGTATCGACGATCGGGCAACGGCCATCGCCGACCACACGGTGATACCACTCCCAGGCTTCCGGATTGATCGGCTCGCCGACTGAGCCTAGCAGACGAAGCGAAGCGCGCGAGCGTGATCGGACCGCCTCATCTCCCGCACCCATAAGCGAGCGGATGGCCGTTGGCGCGGTGTAGAACGTATTGACCCTGTGCTTGTCGATGATGTCCCAGAACCGGGATACCGTCGGATAGGTAGGGATGCCCTCGAACATCAGCGTTGTTGCACCGTTGGCCAGTGGCCCGTAGACGATGTAGCTGTGGCCGGTGACCCAACCGACATCGGCCGTGCACCAATAGACATCGCCGTCTTGGTAGTCGAAGACATATTGGTGCGTCATGGAGGCATAGACGAGGTAGCCGCCTGTTGTGTGCACCACCCCTTTCGGATTGCCGGTGGATCCCGACGTGTAGAGCACGAAGAGCGGAGCCTCCGCGTTCATTTCCTCGGGCAGGCAATCGTCAGGGACGGTACTTGCAAGGTCCTCGTAATAGTGGTCCCGCCCCTCCCGCATCGATACCGATGCGCCCGTGCGCTTCACCACAATGACACTAACGCCACCATCGCTGAGCTTTTCCAGTGCAGCGTCGACATTCGCTTTCAGGGGTACAGCTCGTCCACCGCGGAGGCCCTGGTCCGCGGTGACGACGACGGCACTTGCAGCGTCAGAGATGCGACAAGCCAGACTGTCGGGTGAAAAGCCACCGAAGACGAGTGAATGCACGGCGCCGATGCGTGCGCAGGCCAGCATCGCGTAGGCCGCTTCAGGGATCATCGGCAGGTAGAGGGTCACGCTATCGCCCTTCTTCACACCCTGCGCTTTGAGGACATTCGCCCATTTCATCACATGGGCGTGCAGCGCTCGATAGGTGATCTTCGCGTCGTCCTGCGGATCGTCGCCTTCCCAGACTATGGCGACCTGATCAGCCCGCTCGGGCAAGTGCCGGTCGATGCAATTGTAGGAAACATTGGTGGTGCCGTCTTCGAACCATTTGATCGAGACCTTTCCGGGGTCGAATGAGGTGTTCTTGACGGTGCTGTAGGGGTTGAACCAGTGGATGCGCTTGCCATGCTCGCCCCAGAAAGTCTCCGGATCGGCTATCGAAGCCGCATACATAGCCTCATAGCGCTCTGCGTCGATGATTGCGCGTTCGGCCCAGGCCCTGGAAACAGGATAGGCGCTTGTTGCCTGCTTGTTGCCGTTCATTGTCATGGCTCCCTCCCCGAATACTTTCCCGGCTTGTCCGCCCCATCACCTCGAAGACGAAGGCGGATCACCCATCAGAAATCTGCGCACGACCGAGATCTGGTGCCGCTCGAAGAGCGGGGGCACATGGCCGCATTCCTCGAAGCGCACGACTGACGCGTTCGCGTTGCGTGAAGTCATCTCATCGGTGAGTTGCCGGGTCAGAAGGTCGGATTGAACGCCGTGCAGGATCAGGGTCGGAACGAGTATCTCGTCCCAGAACTTCCAGATGTTGAGCGAGGCGAACCATGAATTGCGAAATGCCTTTCCAATGTTCTTGTCGCAGAGCATCAGAAAGGCGTTCTCCTCCTCATCCCACCTGACGCTGTGTTCGGTGATGAGTCGCCATTGAGTATCGGTCAGGTCGCCGTATGGCGCTAGGATCTCGCGGAAATAGGCCTCGGCCTCCTCAAAGGTCGGAAAGGCTGCCGGCATTTCCCGTAGATACTGGCCAATACGCACCAGACCGGTCGAAGCGACGTAGGGGCCGATGTCGTTTACCACAAGCCGACGGATCGGAGAGCCGGGCATACCGGCGAGGATGATGCCGATCAGACCGCCGAGCGACGTACCGACCCAGTCAACCTGCCCAACGTCGAGCCTTGCGATCAGCGCGTTCATGTCGGCGCAGTACTGCGGAAGGGCATAATCATCGGGATCATCGAGCCATTGACTGAGCCCGCGCCCCGGCAGATCCGGACAGACGACCCGGCGCCCCCGTGCACGCAGGTCCGCCGCCAGAAGATCGAAATCCCGTCCTTGCCGCGTCAAGCCATGTACGCAGATCACTGGCGTTTCGTCGTCGATCGGTCCCCAGTCAACGTAGGAAAGGCGATGGAACGACGAGCCGGACAGACCGACGACCGATCCCCGGCGTTCCGGCTGTAGCCGGCTCGGCTTCGAGGCGTTTCGCCTCTTCTTGAGTATTTGATCCATACTTCCACTCAACTCTCATGCAACCATTCGTCAGACGGACAGGCTTGTCTCACGAGTCCTTGCGCGGCGATGTCGCCTTACGGAACTCCTCGAAGCTCTCGCTCATCCGCTTGCATGAGATGGCGAAGGCACCTTCGCCGGCCTTGGCGGCTAGCTCGGTGATTTCTCTCGAGCCAGTAAGCGCCTCCTCGAAGGCCCGTTTGGCCAACTCGGCGCGCGAGACATCATTGAGCTTGGTATCTGAGAACATTGAGAGGAGTTGCGAGGATGCGGTGCGAAACAGCTCGAGCTGCTTTGCCGCGACATCATATGCGCCCTTGTTGACTGCCTCCGCCGTCTCGATGAGAGCTTCGATATTGTTGTGCTGCTCCTCCACCAGAGTGGTCGGATCGATGCCCGGCACATTAAACTTCGCGAGCATCTCATTGATCTGGTTGGCTAGTATCTGGATATCCTGGTTATGCGATGCGGGCATGAATGGCTCCTCTTGGAGAGAACGTTGTTGCACCTGCTACAAGGCGTCGTCGGATGAGACTGAGCCCTTCGAACGACGAACGCCCTCGAGGACATAGCCGGTGGCCTCATGTGGGCTTTCGAAGACATGCGGAGCGACATCCCGCTCGGCGAGCGCCGCACCGAGCTTCAGGCGCAGGAACGCGCTCGTCGTATATCGCGACACATGTTCGTAGCATCGTCGTTCCACCTCGGCGGCCATCGTGAACCAGGCATCGCTGAGATAGGATGCGATATCGATTGCGTCATAGTTGATGACCGCGGAGTAGCGATGGCCGAGCCGCTTATGAAGGGCAAAGAGCGCATCGCGCACGGCCTCCACATCGACACTCGTGTGCACGCTGTAGCCGTCAAGGTTGAGAAACAGCGTGTTTCGCTCGGCGTCGAAATCCATGCGTTCGGACAGCGGTCGTTCGAGCAGCAGCTTGTCGAGATTCATCGGACCTTCGGCGAAGATCACGGCCGCCATCTCGCGCGGATTGCGGATGATCGGACGGAAACTCATATGGGCGAGGATGTCACGCTCGATATCGATGCCGGGAGCGACCTCGGCCAGTTCCAGCCCGTCGGGAGTAAGTGAGAAGACGCAGCGTTCCGTGACGAACAGCACCGCCTGTCGCGCCTCACAGGCGAAACGGCCGGAGAAAGTGATCTGCTCGACCTCGTCGATGAACTTCGACTGCCGCCCCTCCTGCAAGACCACGAGCTTGCCGTCCCGAACTTCCGTACGCAGCCCCCCGGCGGTAAAGGTTCCGCAGAAGACGAGCCGGCGGGCGTTTTGCGAGATATTGATGAAGCCGCCAGCGCCGGCAAGCCGTCCGCCGAACATGCTGACATTGACGTTGCCCTGCACATCGGCCTGCGCGAGGCCCAGGCAGGCAAGGTCGAGGCCGCCGCCGTCATAGAAGTCGAACATCTGGTTCTGGTCAATGATCGACTCCGCATTGATCGCCGCCCCGAAATCCAACCCGCCTTGCGGAATGCCGCCAATAATGCCGGGTTCGGCTGTCAACGTGAGGAAGTTGATGATCTTCTCTTCGGTTGCCACCGCGGCCACGCCTTCGGGCATGCCGATGCCGAGATTGACGACACCGCCCATCGGGAGCTCGAAAGCGCAGCGCCGGGCAATCACCTTACGCTCGTCCAGAGCCATCGAAGTGGCACGATTGGGTGGCGCGCGGAACTCGCCCGAAAAGGCACCGTTATATTGTGTGGCATAGGTCTGGGCGTGATGTTCCGGCTCGGCTACCACCACGCAGTCGACAAGGGCGCCAGGAATGCGCACATGGCGGGGATTGAGGGAACCGGCAGCCGCGATGCGCTCTACCTGTACGATGACGAAGCCCTTACAATTCTTCGCCGCCATGGCGAGCGACAGATTGTCGAGCGTCAGCGCCTCCTTCTCCATCGTGACGTTGCCGAACGGATCGGCCGTCGTGCCGCGCAATACCGCAACATGGATTGGGAAAGTCTTGTAGAAGAGCCAGGGCTCGCCATCGATCTCCATCAACTCGACAAGGTCTTCGGTCGTATTGGCGTTGATCTTGCCGCCGCCGTTGCGCGGATCGACGAAGGTGCCGAGCCCAACCTTGGACATTAGTCCGGCCTTGCGCCCGGCAATCTGTCGGAAGAGATGAGAAACGCAACCTAGCGGCAGATTATACGCTTCGCACTCGCCATTGACCGCCTTTTCCGCAAGCTTAGGTATCAGTCCGAAATGCCCGCCGACGAGCCGCTTGACCATGCCATCATGAGCAAGGCGGTTGAGGCCCTTGTCTTTGCCGTCACCTGGTGCCGCGGCAAAGACAAGGCTGAGATTTCTCGGTTCGCCGGTTTCGAGAAACCGCTTCTCGATGGCCGAGATAACCGCATCCGGTGTGCCTACGCCGACGAAGCCGGAACTGGCAATGGTGTCGCCCGACCGGATGATCGCAACGGCGTCCCTGGCTGAAACGATCTTGTCACGCATCGCTGTCCCTCACCCGTCCCGTGCCTGTAGCCATTCGGCGATGCTCTTGGTAAGCGCCCCTTGCGACTTGCTCGATACAAACAGGCCGACATGACCGCCAGGCAGCGGGATTTCCGTATAGTCGGAACTCCCGACCTTCGGTCCGAGCGCCTTGGAGCAAGTCGGCGGGATGATATGGTCGTCAAGCGCGAAGATGTTCAGCACCGGTGCGGTGATGGACCCTAGATCGACAGTGCGGCCCGATAGTTCGAACCGGCCTTCGACGAGGCGGTTCTCCTGGTAAAGCTCCCTCAACCATTGCCGACCGGCGGCGCCCGGATGGTCCGGCCTGTCAGCCAGCCATTTCTCCATGCGTAGGAAGTTCATCATCCGGTCGCGGTCGTCGACGATGTCAATCAGGTCGACATTGTATTTGGTAAGCGATCGCATCGGCGTCATCATCGAAAAGATCGAACTCATGAACTCGCCGGGAATGACGCCGAGCGCATCGACCATGCGGTCGATATCCTCAGGCGCAAGCGAGCGTGTCCAAATGTTGAGGAAGCCGTGATGCGCGGCCGGGTCGTCGACGTCGGCGTGGAAATCGATCGGCGTGATGGTCAGCACGAGGTTCTTGACCCGCTCGGGATGGAGCGCCGCATAACAGGAGGTGAAAACGCCGCCCTCGCATATGCCGAGCAACGTCACCTTGTCGTGTCCAGTCTGGAGGCAAATCCTCAGCACCGCCTCGTGGATGTAATCGTCGACGTAATCGTCGATCGTCAGCCAGCGCTCGCTACGGCCGGGCTGGCCCCAATCGATGAGCCACAGGTCGATGCCCTTGCCGAGCAGGCTGCGTACCAGCGACCGATCGGCCTGCAGATCGGCCATCGTGTAGCGACCAATCAGCCCATAGACGATGAGGACTGGCGTCTCGACGGAGCGGTCACTGGTCGGTTCGTAGCGAAAAAGCTCCACTTTGTCGCGGCGCAGGACGAGCGTCTTCGGTGTTGCGCCGACATCGACATCCTCGTCGCGAATGGCGCTCAGTACGTCCGCGCCCTTCCGGAATTTGCCGATATTGTCGGCCATCTCCATCAGGAAAGTGTTGAAGGCGTTGTTGCTAGCGTCGGTCATGGCGCGCTCCTTCCTTCAATCCCCTGACTGCGCTGCGCCCTCAGGCTTGCACGCAGTTCCCGCCTAAGTTCCGTGACCTGCCGCGTCAGCTCGTCGAAATCCCGTTGCGTAGGCGTGCCAAACAATTTTCCCACGCTATCGGCCATTTCCTGCTGGCGCGCGCGCAGTTCCAGCGCTGCGCGCAGCAGTTCGCGCTGCGCCGTCAGGAATTCCTCCGATCGCTGGTTCTTGATCATCTCTTCGTTGGCGATGGTGCTCCAATCGGAGAAGGACTTGCGCCAATCGAGATCCTTGGCGCTGTCATCCTTCCTCTCGCCAAGCGTAGCGCCGTAGCGTTCATATGCCTTGTTCCATGGCACGGAAGCGATGGCGTGATAGGCCGCCATACGCTGACGCACATCCATCCAGGCCACCATCAGAGCATACACCTGCTGATCGAGGTTCCACATGTCGGCAAGGCGAGGGCCTTCCACCATTCGCTTGATGGCTTCCGATATCTCACCGCCCTGTGCAGCTGCAAAAAGGCTGCTGTCGGCAGCGCGCGCGGTGAGGAACGGCATCATCGAGCTGGAGATCATCTTTCCAACTTCTTCCGCCTGTTCCATGTTGCGACGCCACATGTCCGTCATGCGCAGCAGCATCTGAGAGAATTCCGGCTGGTCGTCGGTGTCGGCGGTCATAAGCGTCTCCCTTACGCTGCGGCCGGGCCACGGCCCGCAAGGGCGCGCGCATAGATCGCGCGTGCCTGGTCGTAATCGAGCTCACGCGGATTGTTGACGAGCAGACGCGTCTGCTTCATCGCATCCTCCGCCAGTTTAGAAAGGTCGGCTTCACCAATTCCTACTGCAGAGAGGGAGCCGGGGACTGCGCAATCGCGGCAGAGCGCCTCGATTTCGGCGATAAAGACCCCCGCGTCGGCTGCCACCGACGCGCGCCGGTAGCCGGGCTTGATGACGTCGGCAAGCTCTGCGTAAAGCTCTTCGGCCGCTGGTCGGTTGAACTCCAGCACATAGGGCAGGACGAGAGCGTTGGAGAGGCCATGAGGGACATGAAAAATCGCCCCGATTGGATACGCAAGCGCATGCACGGCTGCCACCGGTGCATTGGCAAAGGCCATGCCGGCCAGCATGGAGCCGAGCAGCATTTCCGAGCGCGCCTCCAGATCGGAACCGTCCGTGCAGACCTTCCGCAGGTTGTTCGAAAGAAGCGAAAGCGCTTTCAACGCAAGCTGGTCTGAGATCGCGTTTTTCTTGATTTTGCTCGTGTAAGCCTCGATGGCATGAACCATTGCGTCGATGCCCGTTGCGGCGGTGACATGCGCCGGAAGGCCAAGCGTTAGTTCGGGATCGAGGATCGCCCAGTCCGGGATGAGGCGCGGCGAGACCACGCCCTTCTTCTCGGTGGTCGGTGTCGTCACGATGGCGATCGGCGTGACTTCGGAACCGGTGCCCGCCGTAGTTGGTATCAGAAGCAGTGGCAGCCTCTCTCCGGTGGCGAGGCCCACGCCATAAATATCGTCGAGCCGGTCCGGCGACTTTGCGAGATACGCGACAAGCTTTGCCGTATCCAGTGCGCTGCCGCCGCCGATTGAGATAACCGCGTCGATCCCGCGCTCTCGACACAACTCCGCCGCCGTCTCGATAACATGCGACGGCGGATCCGCCACCACATCCTCGAACACGGTGAGCGCGATTCCAGCATCCGCAATCGCGGTTTCGGCGTCACGCGTCAGGCCAGCCCCTCGCACACCCTTGTCAGTCACAAGCAGCACGTTGCCAGCATTGTAGCCTTTGAGAAGTCCGGCGCTCTTGCGGGACGCACCCACCTCGAAAAGCACGTTGGACGGAGTCTGAAATGTAAAGGGTTTCATCGCGATGACTTGCCTCCCAGCTGCACTGGTTCAGTACCGAACACGTCGCACCAGCAGTTGAGTTGGCGTCGAACCGGACTAACTGAACCTATCTGACTATGTTCTAACTTACTAACTGTATGATTGTCAGATGGTCAAGCGCATATTTTTGCTTTGCGGATATGGGAATCATCAGATAAAAATCTCAGATACGAAGCAAAAAACTCCCGTTTTACTGCCCGGTAAGCGGCAGGCAAACGCGTGCACAAGCGAGCACCTTGACGTCCCGCCTTATCGGCAAAACCGGAACAGGATCTGGTTGTAACGTAGAATATAGCGGTATTACAATTGCTTACTTGGACACGCTGCCTTCCCTTTCAGTACCCGAACATGTGATCGTCGTTTACGGCGACCGTTCGAATACAAACGACAAGGGGTCGGCCACCTTCGTATTTGCATGATTAACTGATTGTCTGTTACTATTGCGGCGCGTCACGAAGCCGAGGGGAGGCAGATGTGCATACCCGCAGATCGTCGAGGCCTGTAACCACTTTACCCCTGCTTCGCGCATCTTGGCCAGCATTTTCACGCAGGACTCTTCGATGTTTACTTCACGGCACCCATCGAGGCGTATGTAACGCCGATCCCTTGCTTAACCGTATCACGGCCCAGAAGAAGACAACCGGCACCACCTATTTTGTATGATTATCTGATAGCTTTTTTGAACCACCGCCCACTGACGTGTCAACGCCGTCGAAATGCAATCACCATTTCGTGAGCCGGCCGCGCGGTGACTTCGAACCGGATCGAGCCTTCATCACTGCGATAGGACAGACCAATGCAAGGCGCTCACACCGAGGTGCGGCGACGATATCAGCACAGCGTCCATTTCGAGAATCGGAATCAATAAGGCAACACTAAATTGATCTGCAGGTAGCAAACTTGACGCGGTCGCCAACCTGATCCCACCATACTGCGGCACTTAGAGCCGTAGCCCCGCCCACGAGCTGCGGTTTTGCCGATAGCTGTGCGGTCATATTGCAATAACGTCGGAGGCTCGGAGCCATGGGCTATGATTGGAGCGGTGCACGGGAACGCCGCATGAAAGTCGCCCGTTTTGGCGCTGCTCTCACGCTTGCGGCAACCATCGTTACGGTCGCATTCCAAGTCGTGGACCGAGCACTTTAGAGTTGGAGTTCCGCAAGTTGGAGTTTGCCTGTCAAACTGCGTGAACACCGTTCCGACGCGCTACTCAGGCTCCGGCTTCTCCCCTGGAACGCTTTCGTCACCGGGCTTTGCTCGTTTCCGTTTGAGGTTTACCTGATCTTTGGCTGGCCCGATGACGATCCTTCTGCCGAGCGGGAGAAAGTCCGGCCCCAACCCCGCTCCAAATGGTTCGGTCCATTCCGCGGGCGGCTTGGGCGGCTTCTCTCTCTCAGGCATAGGTTCCTCCCGCAACCGGGCCATTGAAGGCTTGTCAGGTCGCTTTGATGAGTGGTGGCGACTAGATCTCAACGACCAGACCCGGCTCAAAGCCGGCGCTTTCACCCGGGTAGCCCCTCGGGTTCGCGATCACTCTTGTTTGGCCCACCAGGTAATCAACTCTGTGGTGGACGTGACCGTGCACCCACAGCGCCGGCGCCTTCTCGCTTACGAGGCCATCCAAATCCGAAGCATAACAGGCGGAAAGCGGATCGCCGCTGAATTCAGGTGCGATAGATCTGCCAGAAGGCGCGTGATGCGTGACCACAACCACCTTCCGCTCTCCGCCGAGGATCTCGGAGAGAAACGAGCGCGTCTCATGGTGCATTCGAAAGGCGTGGATCGGTCTGAATTTCTTAAACGGCTGCTTCGAGTACTTCACCTTGCGGTAGTCGTTCATTCCAGCTTGGGCAGCTGCCATCGCGAGTTCTGGATCGCGACCGAGGATTCGGAAGTCCGTCCAAAGCGTTCCGCCGGCGAACCTCACACCGCCGATGTCCACTGCCTCGTTTTCGAGGAAATGGATATTGGGATACCGCTCACGAAGCGATCGCGCGTCGCGAATGCTCTCCTGGACCGAGCCACCATAGTATTCGTGGTTCCCCGCTACGAATACAACGGGAATCGAAGGCGCGACATTGGTCGCGAGCCATTCGATGCTTGGAACGATGCCGCGGGTAAGCAGGTCGCCCGCACAAATTAGCACGTCAGCGTCAGGGGGCGGTGTTTCCGAGAAGGGCTCCCCGAACTCGAGGTGTAAGTCAGAAACGATCCAAGCCTTCATGGTGCGTTCTCCCCCAGCATCGTCGGCGGTGAGCAAGCCTTTTGCACATCTTCGGCGGTCAATTCCAGTTGCTCCGACAGCAGCAGCGCCAAGCTTTCCAGCGCGTAGCGCTTCGCCACGAGAATCTCGGATGCCTGATCCAGCCCCGCTTTCAACCGCTGCTGAACCGCCGCCCGCAAGTCAGGATAGCTCCGACGCAGGTCCTCCAAGGGGCGACTTCCCGACCCCATGTCGGTGAGCAACCCGTCGCCAAACCCAAAGCTGCGTTCCATCATGGTCGCAAAGTCAGTGGCGACACCAAGATCGGCTTGAGGATCACCGCCAGCGGCCGCGGAATGATCGCCGAACATGACCCGTTCGGCGGCCATTCCAGCGAGAAAGACCGCAATCATTTCCGAGTAGTACTTCGCAGTCGCAAGCGAAGGATCGCTGCCACGGAACTCGGTAGCGCCAATTCGCCGCCAACTCCCCACCGCAGATCTTCCACGGCCAATCGACACCTTGACGAGCGTTTGCGGCCGGAGCTCGTGGCCCACGATCGCGTGCCCGACTTCGTGCACAGCTAAACGAAAACGCTCTTCTTTGGTGAAAGCTACCATCGGAGGCAGGGCAGCTTCCAGTTCTTCGCCTGTCACTGTTGCACTGCCGGCAGCACGTGCGATGCGCCGCGCTTTCCGTGCAAGCTTCTCGATGTCAGCACCGGACCAGCCTTCCGAAGCTTTAAGAAAGGTGCCCGGATCTAGCAAGTCGGCATCCGGTAGGTGGTAGTGAAGGATTGCCTTTCTACCGTCGACGTCCGGCAACGGAATATGGACGACCTGATCGATCCGGCCCGGCCGCAGAAGTGCTGGATCGATTGCGTCGGGCTTGTTCGTCGCGCCGATGACGACGACACCTTCGCGCCCGTCGATCGGGTCGAGGCATTCCAGCAGCCCGTTGATGACCTGCCGCTTATAGTCGTTGTACGAATCGTTGACTTCCCGGTCACCAAATGAGTCGAATTCATCGATAAAGAGGATGGAGGGCCGCTTTGAAAAGGCATCGGAAAACGACTTCCGCATGGCCTTGAGCATATCTCCGAGATGGCCCTTCGCTTGCCAGGACGCGGCCGAACCGCAGATGAGTGGGACATCGCAACTGTTCGCAAGGGCGCGCGCAAAGGTCGTTTTTCCAGTGCCCGGTGGACCACTTAAAAGGATGCCACGGTCAACGTCAGACCAGTCGACCTCGCCTCGTTTCCATGCCCCGATATCCTGGGCTAATTGCAGGCCCCAGGCCTTTGCTTCACCGTAGCCTGCCAGTTCCTCAAGACGGACAGCGTCTCTAACGCGTCGTCTCGGAGCCGCACTGTCAGGCCCCGCAGCCGTGACCTCCAACTGTCGGACAATTCGCGCGACTGACCTTCCTGGGCGGATTGCCAGTCTTAGCTCGTGCAAACCTTTAGTCGCCAGAAATTCAGATTCGGCTTCGGTCATTCGAAGACCAAGCTGTCGCGCGGCCGCCCTGAAGTGATGGGCCATCGGTGGTTTCATGACTACCCGGCAGTCGATCAGAAGAGCGAGATCGGGTGAGATCTCGGTTTCGTCGTCGCAGAACAAGATAGCTCGACGGATGGGGTAAAACGTCGAAAGCAGGTCGGTGCTCGATCGCGCGAAGTCCGACGCCACATCGACAAGGGCAGTACGCATGCCCTCGTCGTCAAAAGCATTGATGACATTTAACAGTTGACGGGCTGCGAACTGGTAGACGTTCAAATCGCTCGCATTCGGCACGACGATTGCGGCGACAAAACGAGTGCTCGGCTTGCGAAGCAAATGCCGGATTGTACTCTCGATGCCGAATGTAGCGACAATGGTAGCCAGGTTCGTCGGGAGATTGTCCCGTTTTTTCGAATTAAGTGTCATGATGAGCCTCGATGATAGAAAAAATGGCGACGGGAAAGCTCAGGCCCTTATTCGTCTCACCATCGTTTCCGGACCGATAAGTCCGTCGTCCAACTCCACTTCGACAAAACCTTGCAGGATCAGGGAAGCGAGGGCCGCGACGGGCTGGGTCTCGCGGATGGCCCGAAGGCAATCGGCGAACGGAAGCGAACCATGCTCGTCCAGGGCCGACAACAAACGCACCCGATCGCCCAGTGATACGCTGTACCCAGCGTATCGCAGCAGGTCCCTTGCGTTTCGCAACCGGAACCCATCGTAGATTTCGGAACTACCGACCAATCGATAGCGGTGACCCTGAGCCACAGCCGCGTCCATGAGAGTTTCAGCGCTGCAGGGAAGCTCGCGGTCCGGTGCGTCCAGGAGCCACCAGCCTCCGTCCGTGTCTTGCATCCTGAAGTCGGGAAAGTGCTCCCCTAGTTCGGTCACCAAAGGCGGCGAACTGCAATCCCATGACACAACGCTTGAATTCAGTTCCAGAATGCAAGCGAGGTCGCGCGCCGCCCTCGATCGGTATTTCGCGAATGCCGGCCCCTTAACTGAAGGGCGACTACTTGAGAATTGCGCGCGGCCGCCGACTGCACGCCGCGCCTGCTGAACATGATCCTGGGATGCCATTGCTGACCTCGATACAAACCGAATGGACACCTCCGCTTCCGCGGTTGCGTTCAACGTATTCGTATCGGGAACAGAGCGAGCTTGATCATGATGCGAACATATAGAGAACAAACTCAACCGAGTCAACTGATATCGATGTAAAGCACTCGCGCGGCGCCATGGGAAACTCGCTGTCGTAGCGCATTTACGCCCCGTTAACGGTAACAGGCGACCGTGGAGGTTATGTATTTGGCTGACGCGGGATCGCATGAATGGCCGATGACATCTTTTTGCTCGACACGAATATCATCAGCAACGCAAGCAGACAGAAGCCACATCCCGTGATCGCGGAATGGTTACGGGCGCAAACGCGGCTGGCCATACCGTTTGCTGCCATTCTGGAAGTCGAAACCGGAATCGTCGACAAGCACCGATCGGATCCGGTGAGAGCTGACGAACTATGGGATTGGCTGGACGGACTACTCGACACCGATTTCGAATACCCGGTGCCCACACCTCAAGTGGCTCGGGTATTGGCAAAGCTCATATGTTGTAGACCTCTCACCAATCTGTGGTTCGCCAACCCCCAGGCCGACAAGCGGAAACCCGGCCAAGACTTGTTCATTGCCGCCACGTCGATCGTGTACGACATGCCCGTCGCCACGCTCGACGTGAGGGATTTCGAACAGATCGATGAGTATTTTGCGCTCCCCGGCGTCTACAATCCGGCGTTCGATGTTTGGGCAGTGCCAAGGCGCAGAGCCTCGGCACCGCAGAAAGCAGCGGCACCGATCATGGTAGCGTGACGCGTAGCATTGAACGGAGAACGAGGGATTCGTCGTCCCAGTTACGTTTTGTCAGCCAGTTTCGGGCATCGTCGGCTACCAAAGACAACCGTACAAAGAGTTTGAATTCGTGAGCACGTGGGACGAGACCCGCCGCTTGGTGCTTGAGAGAGACGGCTATCGATGTGTTTCCTGCTCAATGAGCCTGAGATCACGCGACGCCGACGTCCATCACCTACTTCCGCGATCCATGGGAGGAAGCGACGAACTCTCGAACCTCGTCACCCTGTGTGACGGCTGCCACGCAGCGCATCACCCCAATCTCGCCGGGGGTCTGGCCCGACGGGTAATCGAACAATGGTCAATGCGTCTGGCCCGATGGCTAGACGGCGAAGCGCGAACGCTCACCGCCGATCAGAATTTCGGTCCTGTCTTGCGGCTATTCGGCACACCTCGTTTTCGGGGCGGGCAACTTCCCGTCGTACTGGCGGCACTATCCGGGAAGTCGATCCTCGTCGTGAGCCCGACTGGTTCGGGGAAGTCACTCTGCTTCCAGCTCCCCGCCCTGCTCCGTCCGGGAGTTACGATTATCGTAAGCCCTCTGAAGACTCTAATGAGTGACCAGGTCTCCGGGCTTCTGCGGAAGAAGGTACCGGCCACCTTCATCAATAGCGCCCTCAGCTCCGAGGAAAAGGAAATCCGCTACTCCTGGATCCGCAACAATGCAGTTAAGTTCCTCTACGTCGCTCCGGAGCGTTTCTTCGTCAAGCGCCGCGGTGAACGAAACGCTTTATCCCGTAGCGCGCCCGAATACCTTGTCGTCGATGAAGCGCATTGCGTCGACCAATGGGGTCGAGACTTTCGACCGGAATACGGACGCCTGAAGGAAGTCCGTACAAGCCTTGGGTCACCGCCAATTCTTGCCTTTACCGCCACGGCGGGAGTCGCAATGCAGAAGCGGATCCTATCGTCGCTAGGCATCGAAGATGCGACGGTCTTTGTCCGCGGAGTTGACCGCCCCAATATTGCACTGATCCGATCGAGCGTGTCACCGGCTGCGCGTCACCACGAGATCGCCAAGCTGCTGCGGCTTCCGACGTTGACCAACCGGAAGGTGATGATTTTTGTGCCAACGGCAAGAATCGGGCAGGAGCTGCAGAACGACCTTGCCAACAATGGGCTCGACGTCCCTTTCTACCATTCCAAACTTGGAACCGAGTGGGAGCGGCAGGAGTTGCTCAAGCGCTTCCAAGGGGAAAGCCGTCCGATCGTCAACCACGTCATTTGCACCAACGCCTTCGGGATGGGGCTGGACGTTCCAGACGTTCGTTTGGTGATCCATTGGCAACAGCCAGCATCGGTCGAGGACTACCTGCAGGAATTCGGGCGAGCTGGCCGCGACGGACGGAAGTCTGTCGCCGTCATTTTCACCGAAACCGGACGCCGTGCTGGCCGCGACGTCGGACTGCTTCGATTTATGGCCGAAAAGACCGCTGGCGGCTCGGGTTTGGACGAGGCCACCGCGCGGGCGATGCTGTTGCAGCGGTTTTCACAAATAGACGACCTCACCTCCTTGCTCGAGTCGAAGAACTGTTTTCGCAAAGAGATCGTCGAATATTTCGAAGGCCCGAAAATACCTGTTCGCCAAGGATTTGGCCGGGCAATATTAAACTGGGCGTTCAGCAGTGAAAGCAAGCCGCAACGGTTCAGATACTGCTGCGACAGATGTGCAGGTTTTGATCCCCGTGACGAGTCCCTGGCGGACCACGTTTCGTCAGTATTTGCGAAGCCAGTCTATCGATGATGATAGAAGACGTTTCGGCGGGAACTACTGGGCGGGGAGCCTCCACTTCCACGACTACGTCATTGCCGATCGCCTGCCCTGACTTCCCCGGAAACAGAGTTGCCGCCGACGGTACCGTCAAGGGAAGTCCACCGAGATCGGACGTCACGGTAGTTTGCTGATTGCCGAAACCAGTGCCTCGTGGGCTTCGAACGTCTCCACTTCCAGCGCATCGCCGTTTGTCCATGCGTCCCAGTCGCTGATCTGGACGACGACAGTATCGCTGTCCGGAAACACGTGAATAAATTGGCCGTCACGCCCGACGGCCGCGAAGTCGGTGCCCTCTGGATTAAGCCACCAAAAATAACCGTAGTGCAGCGGCAAAGTGGCGTTCGCAGATCGGTTCCCCGAAGGGATTTCGTCGACGCTCCCCCTATTCTTTGTCGCAATATCGAACCAAGCCTCAGGGATGATCTCTTTCCCGTCGCCGTCCCTTCCTCGCCGAAGCACCAGTAGACCAAAACGTGCGAGGTCTCCGACCGTCGCCTTAAAACAACAGGGACCAATCGCGGTTCCCTCCTTGTCGACGGCCCACTTCGCGTCGGATTCCGCCCCGATTGCCGCCCAGATTCCCGTCTCCAGGAATTTCGTCAGTCGCACTCCGTCCAACATGTCGTCCGCGGCTTGCGCGGCGATCGCCGCATCCAGCGCCGAGTAGTTGAATCTCTGTGACCAAGGCGTCCGCAGAACGTAGCGTCGCGCAAAATGCGGGACGCTTTCATGCAATTGCCTCACCCTTTGACTGAAGAAACCGGCGCCGGACAGGAACCCCTTCCATCCGTATTCGGTCCACCAGACCCCCGATCGCATTCGGAGCACCCGGTCGAGCGGAACCCCAGCATATGCGCTCGGAATGAACGTGTTGAGACCGGATACATAATGTCCGACTGGTCGCCTGAGGGCAGCTTCGAAGTCCTGGCGTGTTCGTGCACCTTGTGTGACGGCTATTGCGTGTCCCACCAATGTCGACGTGATCGACTTTGCTACTGAGGCCACGCCAAATAGCTTCTTTCGATCGTTGACGCCGTCTTCCTCGTCGCAGAACTCTTTTGGGTTACCAAACTTTTCGATCCGGTACTTCCTGTCTCTAACGACAAGAAGTGCGCATACTTTTGCCGACTCCATGAAGTCGGATATTCGGCACTTTCCCCTCCGGCACGTGTAGGTGATTTCGCCGATTTTGGCGTCTTGGGGCAAATCGATCGATTTCGATGGCGCGCGGATACCCTCGTTGTCCGTCTCCGCAGCGGACTGCTCGACCGGCAGCCCAAGCAGAAAAGCGATGACTATTAACCATAATGTGGGCTTGGTTCGCGATACGGCCACGCTCATTTGGCAACAACCGATACCCGGTCGATGTCCATGTAGTCCGTGGTATTCATGATGTCACGGTAGTGGCCGATCTTGAACTTCTGCTTTGGTGGCTTGTCCAAGACGTCGTCATATCCAATTTTTCCCGTTATTTTGACGACGAACTTGCCGTCTTGGACTAAGACGATGGAACCACCGGAACCCTTGCGACCCGGTCTGACCTCGTACTTCAGTTCGGTCCAGATATCCCGCGCCGTTGTGAGTTTCGGTTCACCATTGAACTTGAGGATAAGCGAGCTCGCACACTGGCGATCTTCGAGTGCCGCCGGAAAAGTGAACCTGCAGTCCGGGGGCGATTTCCCGTTCTCCCAGCCGTGCGTCCAACTGGACGGTTTCTTTTCTGATGCAACGATGCAACGACAGTCTCCGTCCTGGACCGTCACATGCAGGACCCCATCGTCGTATCGCTGTGCCAAGAACGGGCTGGGTTCCCATACCTCCTCTGGCTCATCCGCCCGACCAGCATTTTTCACTGCCTTGGCTTGGGCAGCGTCTTGGGCAGCGTCAGCCACCTGCTGCGCGGGTTCCTGCTTCCACTGAGCGATTACCCAACGGAGAGAATCCGTTTCGTTGCCCACCTCTTTCGGCATGCGGAACCGGATCGTGTAGTCGACCAGTTGTTCAAAGGGATACTGATAGGTCTTCGTAAGGCGCATCTCCTGACGCTGCATGCACCGCTTGTCCGCTGGGTTATCGAATGGACAGAAGGGATTCTTTTTCTTCGGCGTTCCGCCCTCGGCGGTAATCTCCATCCTTGGTTCGAGCATGAAGCTTGGTCCCAGCGGCTCTCCCTGGCTTGGTTCCGGCTCCATCTCAAACTTCGCACACGCCGCAACGTCGCACTTCTTTTCGCCGGTGATTGTTTTGTCGACCGTGATGCGCGCAATGAAATCGCCGCTTCCGTCCTCGTCCTTGGGAAAGGAGAGTAGTTGCTCATCCATTTGGCACGTACACCAATGGGACCTAACGAGGCTTCCCTCCGCAAACTCATCGTCAAGATTGCTTGCGAGAGCGCTGGGTGCGCTCAACAACAACATGGACGTCAGCAATCTGGTGCCTGCCCGCCAAATCCCCGGTGTCGAAACTCTCATGTCGTGCCCCCTCACATGATCGAAGGCTAACACAGTGCTGCTGGCTAGTTTGGGCAAGCACTCTGCGCCGAATCTGGCCGTTCTCATCTGGAATTGCGGTCGATCCTGTCGATTTGCAATTGCTGGATCGTGAATCTGTTTTGCTGAATGTTCCCAGCCGGAATCTCGTAAAGCGATCCAGAGACAGGGGAAGGCGCACGCACGCCGGTCTTCCTTTTGGCTGGGAGCTGCGCACCGAGGCCAGGTGGGAAGTTGGTCACGTAGACGTCCAACGGCTGGTCTTCGGTCACCCGGCTGAAGGCGAAATCGATTGTTTCTATCGTCTTCCGGCCTCCAGCGACGGTCCCAAGACCGACCGCCCTGCCATTCGCAAAATCGGCCGTTATGTTTGCATTTCCATCGACCGTGACGGCGACCGTGTAGCCAAACGACTTGGTACGATCGCCCATCGCCTTGACTTGGTCCGTCCATCCTTGAAGTCTAAACCTCGGCGTGACCTTGGGGTCCTCGCACGCGATCTCGTCACTCTTGATCAGATTGACGTTGAATTCGGCCTTGGCGTTGCGTTCCTTCTCACCAGCAATGGAAGCACCGCCTCCAAGGATGAATCTGTCAACGTTCGCCGGGACAATCCAGTTGATGACGTCCAATCTCGCAATGCCGCTGTCCGTCACGTTTTCTGTAATCGCGTAGGTTACGGTCCAGCGCGGGGATTTCTTGTCTTTGGGGTCGGGCGGCGGGAACGCAGCCTTCAATTCGCATTCGATCTCGCTTGAGAGTTTTGCGACAGTGGTTCCGTCGTCGATTTTGTTGTCGACCGCGGACACGCAACTCGACAGTGCCAATGCGACGGCAATCGCTAGCCCCGAAGTTCTCATGTTTTTTGCCCCCTCAGACGCCAAAACGTTAACACAACGCTAACGAAAGTCGAGCGAGCGTTGTAACTCCAGCGCGCGCCGTTGGGACGTCTCTCAAGGCGAGCCTTCCTCCATTCGAACATTAGACAGCGCGTATAATACCGCTTACAGTTGAAACATGCAGCGAATCGGCACTCAACTCATCCTCAGCGCGCATGACCTGGTTGGCCATCTCAACTGCCGCCATCTGACGGATCTTGATCTCCAGGTCGCCCAAGGCGCGTTGGCCAAACCGGCCCGATGGGATCCCTTGCTAGAGATCCTCCAGGAACGAGGATTGAAGCACGAGGCCGACTTCCTCGACCATCTCAAAGGGCAAGGACTGGAGGCCGTTTCGATCCCCGGCATTGAAGTCAACGACGACACCGTTGGCGCAACCTTGGAAGCGATGCGGTCGGGGAAGCAGATCATCGTCCAGGCCGCCCTGCAGGATGGAAATTGGATTGGCCGGGCGGACGTTCTGGCGCGAGTGGACGAACCGAGTCAGCTGGGTTCGTGGTCCTACGAGATTATCGACACGAAGCTCGCCCGCGAAACCAAAGCCGGAACGGTGCTTCAGCTCAGTCTTTACGCCGAACTGCTCCGGGTCATGCAGGGTGTCGCGCCCGAGAACGTGTACGTTGTGGTGCCTTGGTCAGACTTTCTTCCCCAGACCTTTCGCGTAGCAGACTATGGCGCCTTCTTCCGAAAGGCACGCAAGGCGGCGGAGGACGCCACCAGCGCTGGGTCAAGAGAACACTACCCCGAACCCAATGAACATTGCGATATTTGCAGATGGGCCGACTCCTGTGATTCCCGCTGGCGGAAAGACGACCATCTGTCCCTTGTCGCGAACATCTCCAAAGCGCAGATCGCGGAACTTCGCACACACGCCGTCTCGACGACAAAGGAGTTGGCACAACTCCCTTCCCCGTTCCCTTGGAAACCGGAGCGCGGTTCTCCCGCGAGCTTCGAGAAAGCCAGGTCGCAGGCGCTTGTCCAGGTAAGCGCTAGAGAAGCGGGTGAGCTGAAGTACGAGGTGCTCGAAGTCGTCGCGGACACAGGGCTCTGTCGCCTGCCCGAGCCGTCTGCCGGAGACATCTTCTTCGACATCGAAGGCGACCCATTTATCGGAGAGCACGGGCTCGAATACCTGTTCGGATACCACTACCGCAATGAGGCAGGCGATATCGAGCGGGTCGCCGACTGGGCGTTCGACCGGAACACGGAGAAGGCCGTCTTCGAGCGGTTCATGGATTTTGTCACCGCGCGCCGCACGCAATTCCCGGACCTCCACATCTATCACTATGCGCCATATGAACCGGGGACGCTGAAGCGCCTCATGGGGCGCTATGCCACGCGCGAAAGCGAAGTCGACCGGCTGTTGCGCGGCAACGTCCTCGTCGATCTTTACACTGTGGTGCGCAACGCCGTCCGAGCGAGCGTCGAGAGCTATTCGATCAAGAAGTTGGAAGCGTTTTACGGGTTCGTCCGCGCCACGCCTCTGCGAGAGGCGAATGTTGCGCTTACGGCGCTGCAGGTAGCGTTGCAGGTCAACGATGCTGTCTCGGTCTCCGACGATATCAAGGCGGTCGTGGCCGCCTACAACGATGACGATTGCCGCTCCACCGAAGCCTTGCGCGACTGGCTGGAACTATTGCGAACGGAGATCATTGCTTCCGGCACCGCTATCGAGCGCCCCGCGCCCGCAACGGATGAACCGAGCGAAGACGTGTCGGAGCGCGAGGCGCGCGTTGCGGCGCTCATCGAGGCTCTCACCTACAACGTCCCGGTAGACGAGACGGAAAGGAACCCTGCCGAACACGGGAAGTGGATTCTGGCCTATTGCCTCGACTGGCATAGACGCGAGGCAAAATCGAATTGGTGGGAATACTTCCGTCTTGGTGATCTGACCGCTGAGGAGCTGCTCGACGAGAAAGCGGGATTGGGCGGCCTGCGCTTTGTCGGAACCGTCGAATACACAAAGACCGGTATTCCGACGGACCGGTATGAGTTCGATCCCCAGGACACGGACATCCATGACGACGACGACCTTCGCACTGCTGGCGGGGACGCTTTCGGCAAGGTCGTGACGATCTCGCACGATGGCCGCACGATCGACGTCAAGAAGACCAAAAAGACGGCAGACCTTTATCCCGACGGGGTTTTCACCCACACCCACATTGGCACCGCCGAACAGGAGAACTCCCTCTTTCGGCTTGGGCAATATGTGGCCGATCACGGAATCCAAGGAGCCGGCGAATACCAGGCCGCCCGCGATCTGCTTATGCGGCAGCCGCCACGCGTCAACGGCCCGCTCCACATCGATGGGGAGGACACCCTGACTTGCGCGACCAGGATCGCGCCTATGCTGCAGGGCGGCGTGCTTCCAATCCAAGGACCGCCGGGTACTGGGAAATCTTTCACCGCAGCCCACATGATCTGCGCGTTGATCAAAGAAGGTAAGAAGGTCGGGATCACGGCCAACAGCCACAAGGTCATCCGCAACCTCATCGACAAAGCGATTGAGGTCGCGAAGGAAATCAGCACCGAATTCCGCGCAGGCCAGAAGATCTCCTCGAAAACGGAAAACACGGACGAGATCCATTTCTACACGGACAATGCCGACGCGGTCGCGGCGATCACGTCCGGGGAAGTTCAAGTACTGGGAGGAACAGCCTTCTTCTGGGCTCGCCAGGATGCGGCTGGCACCGTCGACGTTCTGTTCGTCGACGAGGCTGCGCAAATGTCGCTTGCGAACGTGCTGTCAGTCTCGCAGGCAGGGCCGGCGCTCGTACTTCTTGGGGATCCGCAACAACTGGAGCAACCTACCCAGGGCTCCCACCCCGACGGTACGGACGTGTCCGCGCTCGACCACCTTCTTCACGGCCACAAGACGATCCTGCCGGAGCAGGGCCTCTTCCTCGAGGAAACCTGGCGGCTGCATCCAGACATCACCGCCTTCAATTCCGAGCTATTCTACGAGGGCAAACTCCAATCGGAGAACGATTGCCACAAGCAAGGCACGACGTCTGCCGGGCCATTTGCGGGAACGGGCCTCCGCTATGTCCCGGTCGCGCATTTCGGAAACCAGTCGCGCTCCCTTGAAGAAGCGGCCGCCGTGGAACGCGTCGTCAATACCTTGCTTGGTTCCGGGATGCGCTGGACGGACCGGAAGGGGGGATCCCGGCCTCTGGTGCTTGCGGACATCATCATCATCGCGCCCTACAACGCCCATGTGTTCGAGATCCAAAAACGCCTTCCGGAAGCTCACGTCGGCACGGTCGACAAGTTCCAGGGGCAAGAGGCTCCCATCGCGATCTATTCGATGGCCACATCGACACACGCGGACGCACCGCGCGGAATGGAGTTCCTTTACAGCGCCAATCGCTTGAACGTAGCGATCAGCCGCGCGAAGTGCATGGCCATCCTCGTTGCTTCACCGGAACTGTTCGAGGCGGAGTGCAAGACACCTCGCCAGATGCAACTCGCGAACGCGTTTTGCAGGTACTTGGAGATGGCTGACGTCGTGAAGATTTAGTGACGCGGCCGAGCCAAAAAATAGCGGAGATGCGATCAACGGGTTTCCGCCCTTGCTCAAACTTGAAGACTCTCGCCAGCAGACTGCTCCAGTTCCTTTTCGCTTCCATTCCTGTCCGTCATCTTTCGCACGGTTCGACCGCCAGCTTCTATCATCGCCTCGACTAGGTCCAAGTCATCCTTCTCCGGAAGGAAAGGCCGACTAGCTGCGTCCCCATACCGGGCGTTGGGACGCTGTCGCGAAAGTCTGTTGAACAGAGCTATGAAGGCCGCATCGATGTTGCCGAGACTAGACCACCGATTGATCGCACTTCCTACCGCAGAATGAGTTTTCGAGGTGACGGCTGGAGACCGGTGCAGAATTAGCTCTGCCTTGCAAACAAGTTCGGCCGCAGCGAAAAGATTGTCTACAGTAGGACCGGCGAAACCCATGCCATGACTGGCAACGGCGACCGAGTGGAACTGGCGAGCCAGCTCAAGCATGTCACGGGCTTTGGCTCGACCACTCATGAAGTTGAACATCATCCGCCACGTGTCGCCGTAGCGAAAAATAGTGAAGTGGCCGTGGTCCAGCAGTTCGTCCGGTAGGTCGAAGATTTGTAACTCCGTCAAGTCCTCCACGTATATGCTGTCGCCCTTCTGTACGTCTCGATTTATCCGGACCAGCCCCTCTCCCTTGATCTCGTCGTTTAAAAGAATCCGGTTCTCACCGGTCTCGGGAAACAGCACTTGACCCATGTAGAGGTGGAAGTCATCGGGAAGAGTGCCCGCCTCACGGCGACGATCGATTTCCGGACCGAAGAACAACTCCCACATTTGATTAAAGGTACGATTCCACCCCTCCAGCTCGACATCTTCTTTGTTTGCCAGTGAAGTCTCGTGCGCCATCCAAAAATCCTTGCCCGGTTTTGAGGGTTCGGAGCCTGCCACCTTCCTAGCAAGCTGTCCATCGGCGACAGAACGCAGTTGACCGCCCTTGCGGTCGGCGACGTGCCTTCGACGTCCGACCTTGACGCCGGGACCTCTATCAGCAACTTTAACTTGAGGAATCTGTTGGGGGTCTGATGTCTACGATTGAAGAGAGCCTGCGGGCGATATCCGAGCGCGTAAAATCGCATTCCAGTACGATGGCAACGGAAGAGGCAGTAAAAACCGCTGTTGTCCTGCCTTTTCTCAGGTCGCTCGGTTACGAGGTGTTCGACCCTACCGAGGTCATCCCAGAGTTCACGGCCGACGCCGTGGGCAAAAAGGGTGAGAAAGTCGACTATGCGATCAAGATCGACGGCGAGATCCGGATCCTGATTGAGTGCAAACCGATTTCGGTCACGCTGGAAAAGAAGCATCTGGACCAGTTGTATCGCTACTTCAGTGTGACGAACGCCAAGTTCGCCATTCTGACCAACGGCCGCACGTTCAACTTCTACACGGATTTGGAGGCACCCAATAAGCTGGATACCCGGCCCTTCTTCGTGTTCGACGTCACCGATTTCAACGCGGGGATCGTCGCCGAGTTGCGGAAGTTCGAGAAGACCTCCTTCGACGTGTCGGCCATTCTGGCTACCGCCGAGCGGCTGAAATACACCTCCGGTGTCAAGCAGGTGATCTCGAAACTCATCGAAGAGCCTTCCGAGGACTTCGTGCGGCTCGTAGCCGGCACCGTTTACGAGGGTAGAATTACGGCCCAGGTCAAAGAAATGCTGACAGGTGTTGTCCGGACCGCGTTTCGCGACGTCATCATGGACTCGGTCAAAAACCGCCTCTCTAGCGCTCTCGCGGACACCGAGGAAGTGATCGTGAAGATCGACGAACCGGTGGAGGAAGAACCAGAAGTCGTCACGACCGAAGAGGAGCGTGAAGGCTACATGATCGTAAAGGCGATCGTTCGCGACACGATCGCACCCAAACGCGTGGTCATGCGCGATCAGAAGTCATATTGCGGCATCCTCATCGACAACAACAATCGTAAGCCGTTGGCGCGGTTGCATTTCAACCGTTCCGTCAAGTACATCGGCCTTTTCGATGGTGAAGCGGAAGAGCGGCTCATCGTCGACTCTCTCGACCAAATCTACGATCACAGCGATCGTCTAAGGGCCACCGCAAAGAAATACGCGGGCGAATAGCGCCCAGGAGCGGCAACGGCACCGGATTTGAGCCGTTGCCGTTGCCCTCAAATCATCGCTTCAAATGTTTTCTGTGAGTGAAGCGGCATTCGCACTAGGTTTATTTTAAATTGCGAAATTAGGGCTACAAAATTCTCGGTCGAAGCCCTATCGTTCCCTTACTGCTGGGGGACATCGTGAACTACGTGAATTCTGCAAAACCTCGCTGGCTTAGGGACCTTGTTCGCTTCCTTCCTCTGAAAAGCCAGTTCCTTCTCACCGGAAATGTCCGAGATTTACAGACGCAAGACGTCGGCGCGGACACCGTTGCGGCAGTGCCGCTCGTGCATTCCCTTGACGTCGAGCTGAAGAGTTGCGGCTATGCAACCGTCGTCGTTTTCACGCCGACAGCCGGGTTCGGTTTCGCGTCCACCCAAAATTCCGGCGACATCGATGCCGTCTTGGCGAACATAGGACTCGGTTCAGAGCCGACGTCCGGCATCGGCTTGGAGCGACTGTCCGGTGTCTTGGAAAGTTTCGTCCAATCGAAAGGCCCGCCGTCGGCTCTAATCGTCGATTTTGCCTCTCGACTCGTGAACCGAGCCGACGCTCTGTCGGCAGCGGAGCAAATGCTCTTCACGCGCGCCCTGATCGCATCCCATTCCGCCAGGAGCCGGCCGACCGGACCGGACAGGAAACCGCTTTTCAACACGGTTATCTGGATTGCCGAACGGGAAAGCGATCTGCCCGATTGGCTGATCGTGGACAATCCAAAGATACGGCACATCCCCCTTCCCCTGCCCGACAACCTCGTCAGGAAGTCGCTCGCCTCTGCCTTGCTCGGAGGTCTCCCAGAAGCCAAGGACGTTTCCGAAGAGGAGTTCGACAAAGCGCGGAATGCTTTCGTGAATCAAACAGAGGGCCTGCTGCTTTCCGATCTGAACTCCATCGCCCAACTCGGACGGAACGAGAGGCTGAGCGTGCGGCAGATTTCGGACGCGGTTCGCCGCTACAAGGTCGGCGTGACAGAGGATCCGTGGAGGCGCATCGATCGTGCGAAGATCGCGTCCGCGGACGAGTTCATCAGCTCTCGGGTAAAGGGACAACAGCATGCCGCGACGCACATGCTGGATATCATAAAGCGCGCGATTACAGGGATAGGACGGTCCGAGGGCAACGGACGGCCCCGCGGTGTGGCCTTCCTCGCCGGACCGACCGGGGTGGGCAAGACGGAGCTGGCAAAGACAATCACCAGTCTGCTGTTTGGAGACGAGTCCGCGTACATCCGCTTCGATATGTCGGAGTTCAGTGCTGAACACGCGGACCAGCGGCTGATTGGCGCGCCACCTGGATACGTCGGATACGACGCCGGCGGTGAACTCACCAACGCGATCCGGGAAAAGCCCTTCAGCGTCGTCTTGTTCGACGAGATCGAGAAAGCCCATCCCCGCATCCTCGACAAGTTTCTACAGGTACTCGACGACGGCGTTCTTACTTCCGGACGCGGCGATAGGGTCTACTTCTCCGAGGCAATCATCCTCTTCACTTCCAACCTCGGCATCTACGCGGCGGACCCAATTTCTGGCCAGCGTATCGCCAATGTGAGCCCCCAGGATTCGCACGAGGTCGTGACATCAAGGGTGCGGGAAGAAATCGAGAGGCACTTCAAGCTCGTCCTCAACAGACCCGAGATACTGAACCGGATCGGCCAGAACGTTATCGTCTTCGATTTCATACGACCGGACGTCGCTGCGCAGATCTTCGAGCAGATGATGAACAGCCTTCTCGAGCAGACTGCTTCCCTTGGCTACACGGTGTCCATCTCGAACGAGGCGATGACCACCTTGAGGCAACTGTGTCTCGCCGATCTCACCAATGGCGGCCGCGGCATTCGCAACATGGTGGAAGCCAATCTTGCGAACCCGCTATCGCGCGCGCTCTTCGATTCCGGCGCCGCGGAAGGAGCATTTGTAATCACGGAGGTTGTTTCAGGCCCCGTACCCAAAGTGCATCTATCACCCGGGGAACCTTTATGACCTCCATCGGAATCTCCAGGCTCCACTTCCCGGTGACTACGCTTGGTCCTGGCAGACGCATAGGAATCTGGTTCCAGGGCTGCTCGATCAGGTGCAAGGGTTGCATTTCGCTCGACACCTGGGCGTCCGGACGCAAGATGACGACACTGCGCGCTGTTACGGGTCTGCTGGAGCGCTGGCTGCCGGAAGCCGACGGCTTCACCATCTCAGGCGGAGAGCCGTTCGATCAGCCCTTGGCCCTGGCGGCGCTTCTCCGCGAGATCAGGAGGAAGTCGGATGCCGACATCCTCGTCTATTCCGGCTATCCGGTCGAGTTTCTGACGTCCCAGCTCGCCGAAATGGACGGGCTTATCGACGCGCTGATTGCCGACCCTTTCGAGATTGATGACGATCGGCACCTGGCATTGAGGGGCAGCGGCAACCAACGCCTCCACTGCCTGACGCCGGTCGGTATTGAGCGGTTTGCCGAGTACGAACGCACAGCGGCATCCGATGACAAGGCCTTCGACGTGATGATGGACGACTCCGGAACCATATGGCTAGCCGGAATCCCGGGCCGAAACGACTTCAAGAGACTGCGGGAATTCCTGGAGTCCCAACACCACACGATCGTTACGACAGAGGACCGTCTTTCGGAAACGCGATGATTAGATTTTGCCCGAACTGCGAAACGGAACGGCCGCTGAGCGAATTTTATTGCCAGGGCGCGCTTACCGACGGCTCCACATGCAACTGGGATCTCTCCTCTGAAGCGATCCGGAGTGCCGGATGGAGCGCTGAACAGGCTGCCGTTACCAGCGAGCCCTCCCAATCTTCGGTGCAGAACCAATGTCCCAACGGACATCCGACGCATCCGGGGGACCTTATCTGTCTCGTATGCGGTGCGGAAATCGAGGACGGGCAAGATGGCGCCCCCGACACGATCCCCGATGAACCAGTCACCGCCGATCTTCCAACCCAAATTGCCGATTGGTCCGTTCAATCGCGGATCCCTTCCTCGAGCACTGTCAAGGAGCGCTTCCTTGTCATTCACACCGCGACGGCACAGCGCGCGGTATTGACCATCTACTCCGGAGGATCCGAACCCGACACAGCAGTCTACGATGCGCTCAGAAATCTTCCGCTTGATCATCTCCCCGAGATCATTGAAGTCGGCCGTTGGCATGACCGCGCGTACGAGATCGGCGAGGAGGTCACGGGGGGAACCCTGGCGGCATCGGATCTCGACGGCAAGAACATCGAGGTCCTACGCCGCGTCGTTTCGGAGATCGGGGGCGCATTAAACTCGTTCACGCAGGTCGGTCTAAGACACCGCGATGTTCGACCCGGGAACATCCTGGTGAGGACCGAGACCCCGCTTGATTTGGTAATCACCGGGTTCGGCTCGGCCCGGCTTTCCGAATACGATCTCGACGTCGTAGCTCCGCTGGAGACCACGCGCTACATGGCTCCCGAAGCGATAGCCGGAGGGGTCGCCGCCGCGTCGGATTGGTGGAGTCTCGGCATGATAATGCTCGAGCTCGCCACCGCGGGGCAGTGTTTCAAGGGCGTCAACGAACAAGCCTTCCTGATCCATTTGTTGACCACCGGCGTTTCCATTCCGGATGACCTCGATCCGTCCATTGCGACTTTGCTCAAGGGGCTCCTGGCCAGGGATCACCGCGCCCGTTGGCAATGGCCAGAGGTCCGCAGCTGGCTGAACGGCGACGACGTGCCTGTCCCAGTTGAGAACCGCCCGGAAGTCGAGGCCGACAGCGGAAAGAGCATCTCGTTGGGCGGCAAGGAACATAGCAGACCATCAGGCTATGCCCTCGCGGCAGCGGAGCCATCCAATTGGGACGAGGCGCGCACACAGGTACAGCGGGGAGCTGTTGCTGCATGGGTGGAAGACGCTCAGTTGCCGTCCGAGATGCAGTCCGCCATCCGTAATCTCGGCCACGCCGAGGGGCTCTCCGAAGACCTGCGCCTGTCAATCGCACTGAAGATCCTTCATCCGGCGATGCCTCTTGTCGTGAAAGGCAACCTCGTCACACCCGGTTGGCTGCTCGACCATCCCCAAGAGGGCACGGAACTTGTCTTTGGTCCGGCCACGAGCCTTTTGGCCCGCCTCAGAGCCGAGGAATGGCTCCAGCGCCTTCGGCAGAGGGGCGAGTCCGTTCGCAGCAAGGCCCAGCATTTCGATATCTTGCTCAACGAAGACGAGCTCAAGATCCACCTGTTGTCGACGTCCAAGGCCCGCCTGGCCGCCTTATGGGCCGACAGACGGCGCCTTTTTCCAGACACCGAACATCCCGGCCTCAACTCCTTGGTCGAGCGTCGGCAGACGACCGAAGAGGACTACATCCTGCTGCTCTCGGCAGATGTCGGCCAGTTCCGCTCGGTGACCGAAATTTTGCAGGAGGCCGAGCTCGCAGCTCGACGCGCCGGGGTGACTGATTTTGAACCGTCAACGGCCGCCGAGCTCCTCGATAATTCGAGGCGGGACCTCCACCGGCTCGTCGAAGCAAGACTGGCCGCCTTCGCGCGCTGCGATGTTGCCCGCGTCGATGAATGGGCCGACCAGTTTCGCCTCGATCGCAGGATGCCCATCGAGCGCGCGCTGGTGCTCCTCTCCATTCCCGAAGGGCGTTGGAAAGAACCACCAAAACAGGCGTACGTTTCCACTCTTCTTCAGTACTTCTCGAAAAAGGTGTCGGGAGGAATTCTCCGCGGCCCCCTGACACGCATGGTCATCGGGAAGACGACGCCTCGTGTGGACCTCACCGAACTCGGCTCGGAGCGGCGGCCGTCCCCTGCCCTTCTGGATCATCTTCTTTCCAGAACCGATCGTTCAGAAGACGTGGACCCGGCTGCGTTCGGCGAGAGCGAGACGTTGGAGCGCCGGCTTCGATCGCTCCACTCGCATGCGACGTTGTACAAGCGCGATACAGGCATCGATGGGATGTATCTCGGTTTCCCCTTCCTGCTTTTCAGGGACGACCGCGGGACAAAGACGAAGATTGCCCCCATTCTGATCTGGCCAGTCAAGGTTACGCCCGAGGTCGGGAACCGGGGACACGTCACCATCGGGTTCGACCGTGATCGGGACGAAGTCCGCCTGAACCCGGCCTTCGAAAGCATCATGGGGATCGAGGCTTCGCGCCGCTGGCAGGATGCCGCAAACGATCTCCTCGGCCGGGCCACCCTGACGGCGGCGGATGTCGTTGACGGCTTCGGCTCGCTCGCGCAGCCGATCGGCCGAGTTCTCGCGAAGCTGCCAAACAGAGACGCCGAGGTTGAGTTTGGAAGACCTGCAATAGCGCCGTCTGCTGTTCTGTTTCACTTGGCCTACATGGGGCAGGCCATCGTGGAGGACCTGAGGCAATTGCAGGGAAGGCAGCCATCGGGTAGCGCCCTGGAGACAGTCCTCAAGGTGACGGAAGCTCCCCCTGTCGCGCCGCCGCTCGAGCCGGTGCGAGAACTGTTGAGGTATTTCACTGTAGCCAGCGATCCGTCGCAGGAAGCGGCAGTGATGGAGGCGCGGCACGAACCCGGCCTGCTGATCGAGGGACCTCCCGGCACCGGAAAGAGCCAGACCATCGTCAACATGGTCGCAGACGCCATAGGCCGCAAGAAGAGCCTGCTCGTCATCTGCCAAAAGCAGGCAGCGCTTGAAGTCGTGAAGAAACGCCTCGACGCTGAAGGTCTCGATGACCGGATCTTCATGGTTACGGACATGAACCGTGACCGAGAGCCATTGTTGAAAGCGATACGCGACCAATTGCAGGCGCTCGCGATGCAGCCCTCGGGGGGCGTCCCGACATGGCGGAGAGAGCGCGAGAACCTCGCACTCAAAATCGAAGCGATCGAAGGTGATCTTGACCGATATCACCAAGCGGTCCATGAACCCGACGAACACACGGGGCTCACTTACCGTGCGCTCTTGTCGGATCTCATCCGGCTTGAGGAAGATGGGGCTCCGGTCGATGTGCCCGCGCTCCGGCGCATACTCGGCTCGCTCGATCCTGGCGATGTCTCTGGCATCGAGGAGCGGTGCGGGCCGGTCGCACGCTATTGGCTGCCTTCCAAGTTCGAAGACAGCCCGCTTCACGTGATCAATGTCTTCAGCCCGGACAAGGCGACGATCGCGGCGTTACACGACGACTTTTCGGCCTTCATGCGCTCTGAGAAGGATCGCGCTGCCGTGCTTCTACGCACCGAGGGCGCCTTGTCCATCAGCGATCCCGAACCTTTCCGCAGTTGGTTCGACCAACATGATCAAGACTTCACGCAAATGGACGAGGACGAGCGCGGCGAACTTGCCCGCTGGTTGAAGCTTTGCAAGCCCGACGCCACGGGGACGAGCAAGGCGAGCAAACTCGTCGCGGAAATTCAGGACCTACGGCTTCAACTATCCGGTTTCGACAGCGAGCCCCCTACCGAACAGCACACTGCTGTCGTCCTCGGTTTGCAGGAGCGGGAACTCTCCCACTGGGTAGACCTCGCCCATACACTGACGGGGCCGCCTTCTTTCATTGACCGCATCAATCCGCTTCGTTGGTTGAAGAAGAGGCAGCTCCGCAGTTTCCTCGATGAAAAGGTACCCGCAGACGTAGATTTCGCGCGCTTTCTTGCGGCGGGGCTATGGGAGCAGCGGCTCCGCCCCCTTCGTACACGTCTGCGCGAGCTTCTGAAGGAGATTAACGAGGAAGCGCTCATCACTCCGGCTCTGCCGGCAAGGGACCTCGAGAGCATCGCCGGTCATCGAGCAAGCGCACTTGCGAAGGTGTTGGAACTGGCCGCCGCCGTTGTCTCGTTCCCGATCCCTGCACGTATGGCAGAAGTCGCGCTTGCCAATTCACTTGAGGAATATGAGAGCCTCAAGGAAAGCGCTTTCCAGGCCTTCGAGCGGTTTGAGGCAATTCAGTTCAGCCGGGCCGCGCTGTCCAATCTGGAGCAATGGTTCCGACCCGATTGGGTGAAGGAACGGCTCCGGGCTATCGAGACGGGGAAAGCGAACGGTTCGGCGATCGCGCAACTCCTCCAGCATGAAAGCACGCTGGCAGACTTCCAGCGTTTCCGCCTGAGATTGGAAACCCTGAACGCGCGGGATCTTGATGTCTTCAGGCAATTGCGCGCGAAAGAGCAGGCCCTCGAGCGGATAGCTCCCGACCTACTGGAGACAGAGGTCAGGCGGATTATCCGAAGGGAGGCATCTCTTTCGTGGAAGGCGCGGCTCGAAGCGGCGAACCCGAAGTTGCTCTACGAAGCATCCGAGCTGCAGGCAAAGATCAGAACGCTGTCGGAGGCCGAGGTCGCAATGCGGCGCGCCAACCGTCAATTGTTGATCAAGGGAATCGATATGTCTCGGGTTTCGCCTGAGCGGCAATGGGAACCGATCACGCGTCTGAGAGGACAACGGGCGCAGCGGATGCGCGAATTCATGGAGAAGGCCCCCGACCTCGGGCTGATGGAACTCCGTCCCGTTTGGCTGATGAACCCGGACGTCGCGAGCAGAATACTGCCCCTGCGCAATGGGCTATTCGACATCGTCATCTATGACGAGGCATCCCAGATGCCGGTCGAGTATGCATTGCCGACACTCTATCGCGGCAAGCTGGTGATTGTCAGCGGCGACGAGAAGCAAATGCCACCCACGGCGTTCTTCTCAAGCAAGGTAGAGAACGACGAGGCCGACGTCTTCGACGGCGAAGAACTAGAGGAAGATGCGAGCGAACTCGAGCGGGAGGTCTACAACGACACCTGGAACCGTCGGGAAATCAAGGACTGTCCCGACCTGCTTCAGCTGGGCAAGGCGGTTTTGCCGACAACCACTCTGCAGATCCACTACCGCTCCGCATACCGCGAGCTCATCGGCTTTTCAAACGCGTCCTTCTACGCAAACCGCCTCAGCGTTCCCGTGCGCCACCCAGACGAGGAGATCGCCAGGGTACGCCCGATCGAGGTAATCCGCGTTGATGGCGTGTACAAGGATCAGACCAATGAGACCGAAGCTCGCAAGGTCGTAGACACTCTCATCGATATCTGGAACCGCGGCGGCCCTACCCCAACTGTCGGTGTCGTTACGTTCAACCGGAAGCAGGCGGACCTCATCGAAGAAGTCCTCGACGAAGTCGCGGAAGGCGATGACTGGTTCCGTTCGATGCTCGCCCGGGAAAGCGAGCGCATCGAGGCGGGCGAGGACGTCGGCTTCTTCGTCAAGAACGTAGAAAACGTCCAGGGCGACGAGCGTGACTACATCATTTTCTCGTCGACGTTCGGGCGTAATGCCCAGGGAACCTTCCGGCGAAACTTCGGAGTGCTTGGTCAGAAGGGCGGCGAACGTCGCCTGAACGTGGCAGTCACCCGCGCGAGGAAAAAGGTGATAATGGTCACCTCCATGCCGATCGGTGAGATCTCGGACATGCTGTCGAGCCGGCGGCCACCCTCCGCCCCGCGCGACTACTTACAGGGCTATCTCGAGTATGCGCGGCTGATGTCCGATGCCGACTTCGCGACCGGCCGGAACATTCTGAATCGGCTTGTGACGGAAAAGTCGACCGCACATGGCATGGACGAAGGCGAAATCGACGGTTTCGCTGAGGCAGTTGCTGAATACCTCGATACCCTCGGCGTCACCGCCCACCGCGCAAACGACGGAAGCGCCTTTGGCATCGACTTCGCGGTCGAAGACCCACGCACAGGCCTATACGGCATTGGCATCGAATGCGACGCGCCAAGGCATCGCATCCTCGAAGGCGCGCGCGCCCGTGAAATCTGGCGGCCCGCGGTATTGAGACGGGCGATCCCGCACATCCATCGGGTATCGTGCCATGGTTGGTACCATGCGCCGGAGGAGGAACGATCGCGGCTACGGGCTGCCATCGATCACGCGCTTTATCAGGAGGCGGCTGAATGAGCGGTCCCAAAGTCGTTCGCATCGTGACCCGCGAAGAGATCATCGCGATTTGCGAGGGTCATCTGGCACAGCTTGAGGCTGCCGCGGCGCAATGGAAACGCGTTGGCGAGAGGAATTCCGTCATCGACGACAACGACGTCGCGCAGGTGCATGCTCGCGTCGAGGCAATGCAAGCACTGTTGGCATCTGAGAAGTTCGAGGAACTCCAGAAGCGGGTTCCCGCGGAGATAGCTTTCCTGAACGCAGATGTTGAGAAACGGGTGCAGAGGGCCGCGGACGAGGCGGTAAGTGCGCGTAAGCGGGCCCAGCGTTTCATAGCGGCTGCGCGCTCGGTAGCGGCGGCCCTGCGTGACCGCGGTCTCGATGTTCCTCCTGCACTTGCCGACCCAGCCGCGGCGCCGGCCGAAGAGCTCCAGGCGGCGTTCGCAGCAGCGTTCGCGGCCCTGTCTCCGAGGGATGAACAGCAGTTGTCCCAGCAGCAGATCGATCTCGCGGCCGCACTCGGCGCGGGCGAGGAGCGTCGCACCTTTGCCTCGTGGCTGGAAGGCCAAACGCCGGCGCTGCAGGATCCCCTCCTTGAGCGGTTGGAGCACGCCATAAGCGAACTCGCCGCGTTGCAGCCGGCCGCGGCGGAACCGTTCCGCGAAAGGGCGTCCGAACTCGAAGGAACGCAATCGAGTCAAAAGGCGCTACTGGTAGACAGTCTTATGCTTGATATTGCGGAAGCGAGACGTTTGGCGTCCGAAAGGCATAGTGTGATCTGTAAGATCGAAGCAGTTGCAGCCCAACTACGTCAGTTGGGTGGTGACACCAATTTGGTGGCGCTGGGAGATAGCTATCTTGAAACGGCCGACCTCCGCCATCTCCATTCCGCGCTCGGTGCTGCGGAAGCTAGCCTGGCACGATTGCAAAAGGAGCGGGCGGCCGTGGCCGGCCGACAAGCTTTGCTCGAGGGGCTTTCCAAGCTCGGCTACGATGTCCGACAAGGCATGGAGACCGCCTGGGTTCGAAACGGCAGCATAGTGTTGGAGAGCCCGTCATACCAGGGATATGGCGTGGAGGTTGGAGGCGATCCCTCGGGGATGGTTCAATTGAGGACGGTGAAGTTCGGCGGAAGTGACCTTCCGAACGCCGAGGCGGACAAAACTGCCGAGACCGAATTCTGCTCCAGTTTCGACAAGCTTCGCGACGGTATCGCGGGCGCGGGTGGAGATATCGCGATAGTGCGCGCGCTTAGAGTCGGTACAACGCCCGTCAAGCAGGTTAGTGCACCGACTGCAGAAGTTGCAACGGAGGCCCCGCAACGGGCGAACGTGTCGACCAAATCGGTATAGTTGTCGGCGTGTCCCGAAGTGGCGCTCTAGGAGAAGCTGCGCCCGGCCTAGTGACTTCCGCAGGCGGCTTCGTTCCCCCGTTCGAAACCCGAAATTATCCAAATGCCACCAATGTCCGCTTCTGGCCCGAAGCGGACAAACGGTGACTTAGTCGTCGAGGGAAAAAGATGCAGAAATTCAAGAAAACAACCCGCGGAATCGAGCTGGAATACTCACCGGACTACGGAACCAGCGGGGACTGGATATGGGACGAACTTCAGAAGTCCAAGCAGGTCCGGCTTTCCAGCGTGTTTACTTTCACGCCAACAGACCTGATGAACCCACCAGCGCCCGGGCAGGACCTGTCCCATTACGAGTACCGGTTCGCATTCGGGACGCTTCAGGGCAGTTACTTTAAGATCACAGGCAGGGTGCTCGGGATCAAGAACGACGTGCTGATTTGTCAGGATATCCCGCTCCGGCGACAGGTGTTCGCGGCTGAGCGGAACATATCCATTTTCGGCAAGTTGGCTGACCTGCTCAATCACGCTAATCCCATCGTGGTTGGAGGAACGCGGCCGGATGCCATTCCCAGGAGTGTCTTCGAAGAGCTACTCAAGAAATTTCCCAACACCGCTGAGCTCAATCACTACGCCAGTGCTCGTGTACACACGATCCTCGTGCACTACCTAGACGGGATGAAGGATGCGCGAAGTCGCTATGAGAGCTATCTCAACAGAAAGTCGTTGATTGGTGGGGCAGTTGCACTCGACTTAGATGTACTGAAGAAACTCGAGGTCGAAAAGTACCTCCTCATCCGCGACCTCATAACGGACGCGCTTACGACGAAGAAGAATTGGTCGGAGGACGACTGGCAGAAGCTCATGCTCTCATTCCTACTCTTGCTTTTCCCTAAGTACATAAAGGTCTTAGAAAGAGTGACGATTCATGACTACTACACCGATGCAGCGAAGAAGACGAACCGTTACATCGATATCGCCATGGTCGATGCAAACGGCAATCTTGACGTTATCGAAATCAAAAAGCCGTTCGATGACACGATACTCCGAAAGAGCACCTACCGCGGGAATAATGTACCCACGTCGGAGCTCAGTGGCAGCATCATGCAGGCGGAGAAATACCTCTTCCACCTGTCAAAATGGGGAGTCAAAGGAGAAGAGACCTTAACCGCCCGGTACGCTTCGGAGCTACCGCCCGGTCTGAAAATCAGAATCTCTAATCCAAAGTCGATCATAATTGTCGGGCGCGATGAGATCGGGGGCGCAGACATGACCCAGGGCCAGTTGCTCGACTTCGAGATCATCAAGCGCAAGTACGCTAACATGATGGATATCATCACATACGATGACCTGCTGCGTCGACTAAACCATACGATCGAAGCTCTGGGGGCTTCTTGATCCGATTCCGCCCCTATCAATATCACTCAGCGAAGACCGCCTCTGGCGCATTTGTGGACGATGACCACTGGCTGCACTTGGGCCCGTGCGGTTGACGCGGCCAACACTGGTACCGCCGCTTCGGCTCAAACAGACCTCATAAACCAATGATGAAAACACGGTCGGCGGTCGTGTTGACTCTCAAATTCGCCCAGCAGAAAACAGGCACCCGAAAAAAGGACAATACCGATGGCTGACGAGAGTAACATAGTGCCGCCCGTAGAGACGGCAGAGACTGATGCCGCAGTGAGCAAGCCAGCAGGCAAGAAGCGGAGCTCTCCCGGTCGCCAACAGGCTGCCGGCGCCCAAGTTAAAGCGGCGGCGGCGAAAACTTCCAAGCAACGGAAGCACAGCGAACACGAGCGAGCCGAGAAGCTCCGGCAGATTGAAACACAAGTAGCCGAAGGCTCGACTACCATTAGAGATGCGATCAAGAGCGCCGGGATCTCGGAGCAAACCTACTACCATTGGAAGAAGACTGCAGCGCCCGTTGGGCGCACGGCCGGCGAAGTCGCTGATGACGTGAAGGAACGGACTGATAGCACCCCAATCGCTGCTGGGGACGACCTACAGGATCTCCTCCTACTCGAAGCCGAAAACCAGAGGCTCCGAAAGTTGTTGGCAGAGAAGCTGCGCGCCGAGAACACCGAACTGCGTAAACGTCTCGGAATGGAGTAGTCCTCTTTTTTGGACTACGGGAAACGCATCCCACGCGCGGCGGCGTGTGGGCTACCGGGGGCTAGGCGGAATCGCGCTAAGTTGAAATACGCCGCTTCCCACTGTATCTCGTCCGCCCCAGGAAACGGCGCCTTTGGCGCTGTCTTTAGAGTTACCTCAAGGTTCTAACATGAAGACGCCACGCAAGTTCGTTGTTGAATACAAAGCGAACCGTCGACAGTCGAAAGTGCAGACGAACTCAATTTGGGGGGACACGGACTTCAAAGCTTTGGCCCTCGAGGTGGAGAGCCAGGCGTCGCATCGTTTCGCTACACAGACTGGCAATGGAGTACCTGACACCGACGAAAAATCGATGTCACCCTCAGAATGCCTCGATGCCCTTCACCTGATATCTGAAGCGGGGCCCGCACCTATCGCAGCCGAGCCAGCCGGCGAAAGCCATGACGCGACGGAGGAACACGTCGCCGCTATCCCTGTGACCGCGCCTGAAATGCTAGCGCCGCCGAGCCAGCCAGCTTCTAAAGCCCGTCGCGCAGCGAAGTCGACCCCAAGAACATCCAGGCGTCAGCTCCCAAGTTCGGAGGCTGCGGTGCCTGCCGGAGTGACCTCAAGCGAGTCTATGGATGCCACCGCAGTGACATCCCAAGAGGAGCTTGCCGCGCTCGATGCTGAAAACAGGCATCTGAAGGGATTGTTGGCAAAGCGACTTCGCCTGGAGAACCTGCAAATTCAGAAATTGCTTGAGCGTTTCGACAACGACGTTGGGACACAAGGCGCCCTTTGATATCCGGTGTCACTTGAGCTCAGTGTTGCAATGAAGCCCCTCGCTTTGACGTCGCGTTGCTCAACGTTATCTGGACGCCGTTTCTGTTTACATCGTGGTTGGTGACTGATCCCGCTAACCTGATCTTATCGAAATTCCCGTACGCCCGAACTGAAAAGGGGTGTCTCATGGAAATCAAACTTTCTTACTCGATTGTGAAGAGCCAGCTTTCGGTGAGGATCACCGAAGATGGGCAGTACCTGAAGACGTTGTTGCTCCCACTTCCGAGCGGGTACGAGGAATTTGAGGAAATTGAGGAATTCGAGGACTATTTCGATGTCGAGTTCCCGCCGGAGGAGTATGGGGAGGTCCCCGGACTGGTTCTGCCAAAGGGCTACTACGCGATCGGCGTCTACGTCGGCAAGAACCTCAAGCGGATTTTGCTGAGTGGACCTAAATTGTCGTTTGTTGCTACTAGCGTAGGCGAGGTCTATGACGAGGTTTCAGCAAACGAACGAAGGCTGCGTGAACGGTCTGTGCAGACCGCACCGAAAGTCTAAGCTCCTTTCAAGTTGCTATAGTAGCCGCGGGCCTTGAGTCTTATAGTTGCAGGATGGTCGTGCCTCAGCAGTGACCATTGCCCGTTAACCTCTTCGTATTCAAGGCCAACATCCGCCATCTTCCTAAGTGCTTCAAAGGCGCGAATGACTTCGTCGTCGCCGTCCTTCAGTGCGATGGGTTCGTAGAACTCAAGCTGGAACTCAAGTTCTGGATAAGCCCCTCGGTCCAGGTTTCTTCGCATCGATTCCAGTAGTGGTGCGAAATCCATGGTTGTCATGTCGGGCTCCGAAGTTTGCCTTGGTTCTCCTCCAATTGTCATGCTGGACACTGCCGGCCGCAACTCATTTGGGAAGGGAGCCGCCACTCGGCCATGAATGTGTGGTCGTCGCTCCATCATCAATTCCCAGGTCGTCGGGCGACAGAGTAAAGACGAACCGTTATCTGGCGATAACCCTCTACGAACGGCACAAGGAAGCCGTCGATTTCATCTTCGAATGCCGGCCGCAGCCCAACAGTCTCCTCTCGGTCGCCGGCACGTGCCTCGAGAATATCCCTGACTTCGTCATCGATAGTCGCGGGAGCACGCTCATTCGCTTTGCCCCGGCAATATGGGACAACCACCTCCAAGTCATAAAAGGTGACTCCGCAAAGTGGTCGCGAACCGGGAGAGGCCTGCTATTTGAGGTTAAAACCTTCTCCAACAATCCCGGCAGAGTGAATGTCTCTTTGACGCTCGGCCCTGGCGACGCTGAAATGAGAGCTCAAGTCTATCAAATGGCTACGTCGAACCCGAAGCTCTTCACTGGCGTCTCGAGGTCGATGGGCGAACAATACGCGATCATCTTCAGCCGTGATCTCCTTACGCCCAACCAAGCCAAGGGTATCTCATTTGAAGCGCAAGAGAACAACGTTCGCCTGGCCTGGTCCGATCTGCAGGGTACCCAGTTGGGGCCGCTGATCGACAAAATCCTGGAAATGGACCGAAAGCTGGCATCGGAACGCCAGTCCAACGTCGTGGGGTCGGAGCCAAATTTCAACCAGCCGCAAAGTTGACGTCGCCGTAACTGATACGAGTTCGGGCCGAAACGCTTGTCCACCAACTATCGTGCGGTCAGGATGCGATTGCCATCAGTGACGTGAGGCTTGTTGCCTGCCGCGAAAGGAAATGGCGGTAGAGCGGTCGAACTCCGAAGCGACTGGACCGCCCTTACGGGCCGGCGATTGAATCGATAAAAACCTTGCCGGCCGTCAGAAACGCAAGGGCTTTGACGCGCGGAGAGTAATCTCTCCGGAGAGAGATGGTCTCCTCGAATTCTTCAAGGTCCCGATCGTCCTTTTCCCTTTCTTCACTCGAAAGAGACCAATAAATGGAATCCGACATCTCAAGCGCGTCCCACTTAATGGCGTTGAAGTAGGAATACCGAGTTCCGTTCTCAGGAACTGGCTTCTCAGCAGGGTAACCGATGCGCTGGAGTTCCATTGCGAGGCCAGCCCACGCGTACTCAACCGCTTTGATCGCCTCATCGAGGACGGAACCGAGACGGCTGTCCCACTCTCGATCGAGGCTTTCTTCTTGCTCCGACGTCTGCGTAGCTTCATCTTTGCACAGCATCTGCATGTTTCCCTGCCACCTTGTTGAATTGGGGGTGATCGGCGGATCGAGGCAAGCAAGGCGCACCGCCTGAACTTCCCCGACGCCCATTGCGCTCAATCCGAAAGCACCCGGAAGCACGCGCCGCGCTCGTCAACGATCCAGTCGCTATGGTAACGACGGCTTACGCCTCCGTTGAGCGAAAGGAATACAGCTTCGCACGCCTCTTCCGCCGCGCCCGCGAATACGACAGGCGTGACTTCGCCTAGCTCGCCATCAGCGCGTCTCTGCTTATAGAATATCGGACCGCCGATAATCTCGAGGCGCTCGGACAGGGTTATCCGGTCCGCCAGGTTTTCGTATCGCTCGACGAGTGAGCAGCCGGAAAGGCCGAACTGTGAGCCGCGGAGCGCCCACTGGGCATTTTGTCTCCAGTTGACGTCCCAGCCCCCAAGCGCGACCGTGTCGACAGTCTCGATGAGCGCGACCAAAGCGCGCGTCAAATTGGGCAGGTCTTCCAGTCGGCGGGCGGTTCGGACCATTCCGTCGAACGTGTTTAGACTGTCCACATAGGCCTGGTAGAAATCAGCGAGGTCGCCCTTCGGCCACCAAGATTCGCGGGATGCGACCCGCGGCCAAAGCTTGATTTCATGCGACGGCAGGTACTCCTGACTGAGCGAGCTGATCGCATCAACAAGCAGTTCTTCTGCGGCCTCCTCCCTTGAGAACCGAAACACCTCCGCCTGATAAAAGCGTATTTCCCCATCGCTGCATCGTGCCAAGGGCACAGACTCATCTATCATTACGCAACCTATTCTATCATTCAAAACTACATATCACTATCATCAGAAATGATATACACAACGTCAACCCGATTTACAGGCAATATAACCGAATGAAATCCAAAACGACTTGGAAATTACTTAACTTTCCCCCGGAAGGATCGCCGGAATTTAAAAAAACATAAAACTTAACGATCGGCGGCATATTTTGTTTGCCTCACTTACAGATTCACGACGGGCGACCGCCGAATTGGCCTCCGAAAACCGGGTAGCCCCTATGCAAACGCGATTTTGAGAAGTACGGACGCCGACCAATGTTTGGAGTGTGACGACGAATGCCCTGTGACCCGACCTACCAACGGCAGCTCATATGCCGCGAGCACGAAGCTCGCGCATCGGCACGACGCCGCCGGTCAGTAGCGTCCATCACAAAGGGGTCCGCATGCCCATCCGTCCTACCGCCTCTGAACTCAATGATCTGTGGGCGACCTCCCACGGAGTAATCAACAGCGAACTCGCGCCTTCGTACCAGGCGTTCATCTTCGCCCTGTACCATGAACATGTCACCGCGCCCGGCGGATACTTGGATGGAAAGGCGTTCGTCGTCGCCGGCGACGGGTTCCATCTCGCCACCGTTCCGGCCCGTGATTACTCGCGCAACGCAGTCGTGGTGCCGCTGGCTCCAGGTCTTCCTGCCGCGAGCGCAATCGGAGTGATCGGCATTCCCTTCGAGTGCGAGGCGCTTGAATTCGCCTACTTCGTGGTCAAGACTTATGGCGACGCACGCATGCCGTCTCGCCATCGCCGTCAAATCGAGCAGGCCGTGCGTGACTTCGTAAAGCTGGCACGGGCCTACGAAGGCGCCTTGCCCGAGCTTCACTGAATTCAGCAAAGCCCCGATGCCTTATCGGCATCGGGGCTTTGGCACAAACCTCACAACTCACCCTTTTATGGGATCTGGCCGTCAGAGCTGGAAAACCTCGAAGTACACCGCTCCTGCAATCATGTTCGCCCTGAACTTTGCTTCGACGAGATCGCCAACTCGCGTCGCGTCAAACATGTGCTCGAGATGTGCCCGCAAGTCGCTTCGCCGGAAGACCGCCGCGATGTTTTCCGAAGTTGCCTTACTTCCATGAAGTCCGAGGTCGGCGCAAACTGCACTTGACTTGATCCGGCCCGCGCGTCTGCGAAGCTTGATGCCCGTGTCCGATACTTCGAGCATCTCTACCGCCTGCGTTGGGAGCTCGTTCACGTGATTGCAAAAGGCGTCTACTGCCGCGCGTGCCTCCGGGCTCGAAACAGGTTGCGGCAAAGGAGGCGGAGGCGGAGCGAACCGAAGCGTATATCCACCAAGACGAATGTTACGAGACTTTTTCACAACGAGAATTCCATCAACGGTCTAAGACCACTATCGTCCTTCGGGATTTCGTCGGCCGCAAGCTCGATCTCGTAGTCTCGTGATAATCGCAAAAACCTCGTTAACGGAACGCGAGTTTCCAAATTGACGTCGAGGACGGCGCCGGCAGATCAGAAGCCCCAATCGATCAGCGTCTAGGTGGCGATCACGGCATCCGGTCACAGGGGCTCTTGCAGCAAATACCGAATCTGTTCGGCGAGGCTGTAAACAAGCCGCTGCGGCGGGTCGAGCGCCCAGCTCTTTGAGCGCTCAAGCTCGAAGCTCAGCAGCCGGTGTAACTCGGCGGCTGTGGCGACGCTTTCACGCCATTCGCTGGTTTTATACGAACACTCAGCCCAATAGACGGTTGCAACGTCTGCTATCCACTGCAGACACAGCGGAAAGTGCCACAAGCTCTCCTCCTCCTCCCGCGCCATGAGATATCGATCGACTGTTTCCAGCGCTTTGTTCAGTGCGGATGCGATATTCTCAGGTGAATCTTCGAACACACGTTCTCCGACGCTCAAAGCTTTCAGCGCCGCGTCGCGCTGGCTGTGCTTGTACGTTAGATGCTGGGGGCTCGTCACCGACATCAGTTCATCTCCGTATGAGCCCGCGTCTCGATGTACCGCGAACTGTTCAATGACCGGACCGGTGTGTGAGAACGTCACACAGTCGTATTCATTATCCGCAGCCCATGAGAGTACCGCAAAGAGATCGGTTGGCAGGTAATTGCCTGCGCACCCGTTTCTTCTCATCGACCGATAGAAAAAGCCGTACTTGCCAACCGGCCCTCCCCCGTATGGCCAATGGTAAGGGTCCGTTGCTCGCAGCAACGAGACGGTCCGTTCGGAAAGATGGCGCGTGCTGGTAACGAGCAGTTTTTGGCAGGTATCATTGTCTGTCTGTGTCATGAATTCGTGAAGCCTAAGTGCGGTTGTCTACATTTATGGTTCTCCGGAAATGAGGCGTAGGCAATAGAAAAATGCGCCCGAAATTCAGTTCTTTTAAGATCAATAGAAGCACGTCACCCTCGCGGCCGGCTAATATATCGACGCCCGAAAAAATTCTTCCTGGGTCAAAAAAATCCTATTGACGTCGAAACACATCGCCAGAACACTTTGTATTGAGATTACGCCTGAAGGAACGCAACGGAGCGCAAATGCCGCCGAAAATACTGGAAGCCAGCCTATTTCATCTATCTGCAAGCGATGTCAGCGATCTTCATCGATACGATAGGTATCGTCATGGGCTTGGGGTGACTTCGTTCGGCACGGGGTTCCTGTTTCAGGCGAGTACCGCACGGGATATCTCGTCCACCCCACGCGACCTTCTCCCTCCGGAACAGTTGAAACTTTGGACGCAAGCCGTCGAGGGCGGATACCGCCATCTTTGGTTTCACGACAAGGGCCCTGTCCTGGAAGCGCCGACCTATGCCGAAGCCGGAGTGCTCGACGCGTTTTTCTCTCCGCAATTCTGTCCGTTGATTGACGATAGCGAAGAGCCGCGCGAGGCGTTGGAATCACTCGCGGAAGAAGACGCGACCTTCGAGTGTACGCCTATGTATTTCGAGCGGACAGCGGAGTGGAAGCTCCGTGAACTCCGTGCGGCGGCTTCCAGGCTCGACCGCAGTACGCTGAAGTTGGTCGAAGAGATCCACCTGCTGGCTTGCGCAATCGAATGGGCGAAGCATGATAGCCACAATTATTGGAGCCGGTGCGACAAGGTCTTCGCGGATATCAGAGACTGCCTGCTGGGGATGATCGAGTTCAGAATTACCCACGAAGAACCGGACATCATGAGCATTGAAGAGGACTTGTTCACGACCAAAACGAGGGTCGAACGCAGCCTGAGGATGACATGCGAGTGGCGGCATCAGGCTGCCTAGCCCGCAGCACCTGCTGGATGTATCGAGGCTCGGGTTCCGAGTGGGCTGCCGGTAGTCGCGTGTCGGCTTCGACACGCGACGGTGCCGAGTACTCCGCAGACCTTTTCACAACATGCCGCCCGCTGCTCGGCAAAACCTCAGCCTCACGCAGGCCACTGAACTTTCCGTTGCGGCCGGCGAAACCGTGTCGAACACTTGATCAACGGAATCGAAAAATGAGGCTGAGATGTTGTGGCGATATGATCCTACTCGGAACGTTATTATTGGCGTACGTGACCCCCTCAAGGTCCTCGAACTCTACCTATCAGCTGGGCTTCTGATGCCCGTTGAGAGGTTTCTCAGCGCACAAAAGGAATGGATCGCGCGGCTTCCTAAAGCTGAAAATTGTCGACTTGAGGAGCTGATCGAAAAGGCGGCGCAACTCCGTCAGTTCGAGTCCATTCATGGGGAAGGTGCTGCGATCGATCTCGGGCACTCCTTCATGAAGAAGATGCTTTGGCACCATGAAAGGAAATCAATCTTGCCAGAGTACCTTCTCGAGAATGCCGAGCGCGCTAACCACCAATAGTTGGAGTGAACGTCGCGCGAATGGCTGGCCCGGCCGCCAATCCACATGCGGCTAAGAACTCGGCCTCGCCTTCATACACGACGCCTTGGTCCGGGAAACGGACATGCGCAATCGAGGCGCGCACGAAGCGGTCCTCTTCCATTTCAAGTCTGGTGGCCTCGTAATCCTCGGCAAGTGCTGCCAAGGCTGTAATCCAGGCCCTGAGGGTCTCAGCGTCGAGATTCATTTGGATCTTCTCTGCGGCTATGTCGATCGCCTCCATGACCAATCCCAAGTCCCCTTGCGCCGTCCCGCCGCCGGGTAGGTCAGCAATAAAAGCAATTACGGGGTTACGGGGATCTGGCCCCGGCGTTGAATACGAGCCAATGCTGTAATTTGCCATGTTCATCCGTCCAAGGAAGTTACCGGATCGGAGTGCCACAGATCGGTTTGCAACCAATTAACTCGGGACCCGCAAAGAGTGTAATTTTGAACTCCGCGGCGTGGGATCGTCACGGCGTACTTCACTTCCGCCGCGGCCAAGTACACGGCTTCGTGTCACCAGGCGGGCTATTAACAGGCCCACCCGCAGTGAAACGCGCTGTTAACCATGCGCGGCGAATGTGTACCAAATCCGGATGAAGTAACTCCGGATATCCTTGCCGGCGCCGAAAATAATGGCTACACGCATGAGACCGAAACCGAGAGGCACTCTTATGAGACCTACGAGCATAACGATAGAGAAGCGGGTTGGCCGCTATACGATTCTCTAGTCCGGTATGCTCTGCCGCGACTTGAGATCGCGGCCATCCCTCGAATGCGCATGTTAACGCTGAGGGAAATCGGTTGAAAACCATTACTATCACATCGTCTGATTTCTGCGGCGGGATCATTCACCCCGTAGCCCGACGCGTATCGCTCTTCGCGGCGCGTGTCCTCTGCCGCACAAACGACATCGCTACTTCGCGACTTGCGGCCTTCAGCGTTCTTTTCTCAAGCGGCTTCTACACCAAGCTTCCCAGCGCTTCACGCGACTGGGTAATGCCCTCCTTCGTCTTCCTTCCGCGCCCCATACGCCTGTCGGCGTAGTCGTCGTGCCCGCGTAAAGCGGAACCGACAGCTCTCTACAACCGTCTGAGAACAAAGGGGTTCTCGGACCGCTTGCGCACGGAGAAGGGCGTCTAATGAAGGCGAAGGCAGTACTGCGCTTCATGAAGGAGCAGCAATTCGGTTTTGACCGAGACAAACTTGAGGAAGTCCCGGCGGCCTTGGCACCCGACAAGGTCACTTCAGGTCGCGACCAGACGGTCAACTTCCTGGATGAGGACGGCGTTCCGGCACAAGACGTCTTGTGGATTCCGCCCAAGCGCTCGACGGGAACCCGTCAACCTACCCCGCGCACCCAGGGGCATAGCCGGGGCTATCTCGTCGATCCGGGTACGGAACGTGCCGTGGGCTTCGAAAGTACGCACGAGTTGGCTTGCGCCCTGATGCTGCTGGCGAACCGCGCTGTCGTCGACATCGAGGACCAGCCGCCTGAGGTGGAGTACATCGGTGCTGACGGCAAGGTTCACGGCCACACCTTCGACTACCGAGCGACACTCCGGAGCGGAGCTGTCACGGCGATTGCCGTGAAACCGTCCCACCTCGTGGAAAAGACGGGAATCCGCGACGTGCTCAAGCGAGTTCGGCCGCTCTTGACTGGGTTTGCCGACACGGCGATCCTCCTGACCGACGAGCAACTGACGAAGGCACGAGCCTGGAACGCTAAAAACATCCTCCGAGCCCGCCGCTGCCGGAACGACAGCGACTGCAACGAAGTGCGTGACTTCCTGAAGGATGTCCACGGCAGCATCAACGTCTACGACCTCGCGCAACGCTTCGGCGATTTTCCGTCGGCGATGAACGCAATCTGGTGCCTCCTCTACGAACGCACCCTCGTACAGAACAAGCCCGGCAATAAGCTTTGTGACGCGCCGTACGTCCATGTCGCGCAGCGCCCGGCTGAACTTCTTGGAAGCCCGCGGCAAGTAGCAAAGCCTACCGTCGAAATGGTCCGGTAGGTCACCTCCCCCTCGAACCTCTGAATCCGCTCGTGAAAGGAGCACGTGAAATGACGGCTACAAATGCAATCTATGAGGGCATTCATCGGGAGCAAGTTAACCAGTGCGTGCCTTCTGGCAATCGCACCCGGTTCTTTTCCCAGGAGGAGGAGACGATGCTGGAAAAGCACGCCTGGATGTACGTTTCGCACACTCGTCCCACTGTGATCGGCCTCTATCACGAGATGGTCCGCGAGATGACGCGTTGGAACGAAACTCGTGCGACGAACGGCGAACTTCCGCTGCGCGTCCCCTCGCTCAAGACCTTTCACCGCCGCGTCAAGGCGCTCCCTCGCGAAGTTGTCCTCCTCGGTCGCGGCCTGATCCGTATGCGTCGCCCGCGGCGGAATGCCAAGACCCGCTGGGGCTTCTCCGGTTCGGCCGAAACGGCGGCAGTAGACTCAGCCAACTGGTTCACCGTTCGCGCGTTCCGGGCGGCGGTGAATGATCTTGGGCAAACGCTCTCCCTGCCCTCGGCAGGCAAACCCGAGGGCCCGGCTACCGTCGCCGGTCACGCGCCGATCCCGATGCCCCAGCCTCTCCGGGACGAAGACTCTGAAGTGAGCTTCGAAACCAAAACTGCCTGATCCCACAGACCAAAACCGAACACATCGAAGGAGACGTAACATGACGATCGCAATCAAGCAGAACACCGCCCCTGTAATTCCGACGTATGACTTCCGCGAGGGCGACGGTTTCGAGTATCGCGGCACCGATTACTGCTGGGAGGCCGAGTTCATCAGTGGCCAAACCCTGAAACGCGTAGACGACCAGCTGCCCGTATCGTTCACCCACGAGCAGATCCACGAGATGCTCAACGCGCCGCTCGCGCCGATGGTCTACTACAAGGGCCGTTACTCCGCGAAAGGTGCAGAGCACGCTGCTCGCCCGCGCGCCCACATCGGCGATCTTCCGACCGATGAGCAGGAGAAGGTCCTATTCCGCATCGACTACTGCGAACGCTTTCTGCGTAAGGAGAGCACGGACAAGCGTGTCTCCCGCTCTGACCGGAGCATGCTCGTCGCATTGCACGAGATCGCCAATGAGCGGTCTTCGGAGGCGACGAAGGGCGGCGGCACGCAGACCTACCTCAAGAAAAAGCGCGAGCCCAGCCCGCGAACTGTCCGTCGCTGGCTGACCATCTACGAAAACGACAATCATCCCCTGGCCCTGTGCCGCGCTTATGGCGCGCCTCGCCAGAACACGCACTTCGACGCCGACGAGACCGAAATCCTCGAGCGTTACGCGCTGAAGTACGCCTCCGACGAGAAGCCGAAGATGGTCGATCTTCACGGGGAAATGAGCGACGAGATCGATGATCTCAATGCGGAGCGCGCTGCCGCAGGCAATCCCCGCAAGTTGCGCAAGCCCTCCTTGCGGACGTTCCAGAACCGCGTGAATAGCCTGTCGCCAGCTTATCGCGACTACGGCCGTCTGGGCAAAGAGGCTGCTTCCAAGAAATGGAATGCGATCACAAAGGGGCTGGAAATCCTGCGCCCTATGGAGCGCATTGAGATGGACGAGTGGCGGCTCGACCTTCACGTTCTCCTGGCGACTCTCGGCATCTGGCAGAAGATGAGCAAGAAGGAGCAGAAAAAGGTACCGCGTATCCGTCTCTGGGTCACCGCGGCCATCGATGTCGCATCCAAGTGTCTCGTCGCATTGCGTGTCCACCGCCAGGCCCCCTCGGCGATGACCGCGATCGCGACTCTTGAGATGACCACGATCGATAAGACCCGGATCGCGCGGCAGTTCGGTTGCCAGGACGCTTGGGACTTCTTCGGCTCCGCCGAAACGGTGGCCGTCGACTCTGCCAAGTGGTTCACCAACCAACCTTTCCGGGTGACCGTCAATGACCTTGGGGCGACATATTCTTGCCCCCAGCGGGAAAGGCTTCGTGCCGCGGAACGATCGAAAGCTTCTTCCGCACGTCGAGCAGCCAGGCACTGGTCTTCTTTTCCGGACGCACGTGGGGCTCGATCGAGGAGAAAGGCGATCGCGATTCGGAAGCTGAGGCCAGCGTCATGTTCGACGCAATCGCCGGCGCCCTGACTCGCTTCTACGTCGATGTCTACCACAACACACCTCATGCAGGTCTGCACGATGAGACGCCCCGCGATGCGTGGAAACGGCTTCTTCGTCAGCACAAGGTCATCCCCGCCCCCACGGGCAGCCTGCGCCGTCACATCTTCGGCATCAACATGCACCGCGTCATCGATCAGAATGGCGTGCGGTTCATGGGAATCCACTACCAGTCGGCTGCTCTCCAGGCGCTTCGTCGAAACCGCACGAGCCAAGTGCTCATTCGTGTCGACCACTACGATCTCGGCGAGATCTCGGTCTGGGCTGGCGACGGATGGCTCAGCGTTAAGGCGGTCGACGACGAGTTCCAGGGCATGAGCATCTGGGTCTGGACCGCGCTCTGCGACGCGCTGCGTCGCCGCAACCTTGAAAAGGCGAAGCTCGCGCGCGCAACCATCCGGAAGGCGAAGGAGGCTCTGCGGGCACAGGGCAAGATCGCGCGCCTCGAAGCAGGCATCGACAATCCGGTCCCGTCGGAGTCCCAGTATGAATACTGGGAATCCAAGATGAACATGAACATCGAAGTCACCGAAAAGACGAGCTCCGTTCCGGAGGACTTCGCGAACGGTGCGTCGTTGCCAGAGGACTTCTGGGCGGCAATGGGCATCGAAATCTCAGATGAAGCTCTGCCGGACCCCAACATTGGTTGGAGCGACCCCATGGCTATGCAGTCCGACGACGACGCCCTCGAGGAGACCGATGCGCCAGTCGTAACCGATGGGGCAGTCGCAACCGATGGGGTCGTCGCCGCTGAAGCGCCGCGCCGTCGCAGCAAGAAATCGAGCGTAGCTCAAGACTTCGACAGCAAGGAGTAAGTTGGATGACCTCGATGCACAAGGAAACGGACGCCATCTCGCTGTTGCGCGAGCTGGCCCCCAAAGAACCTCGACCCGCTGTCGATGCAGCGAAATTGCGTGCGCATCACGTCAGCCTTGCTCGCGACGTGCGCCTGAATGCGGCCCTCCAGCGTGGTTTCGCCGAACTTCGGCCGGCGGAGCACAGCTCGAGCTTCCTCTGGGACAACGGTCGCGAAACGAAGCCGTTGTTGAGCTTCGAGGCTCCCCCGCCCTGCACAACAAGCCGGCTCGCGCTCGATGGCTCGAAGGTCCTCGGCATGAGGCTTGGCAGCCACGAGCACCTCTCACAGCAGGCGGGCAACGGAAAGTCGATGGGCTTGGCAAAACCGTGACCGCCGAAGATCGGCGGCACCTAAGAAACAAGCGTAGCTCAAGACCTCAACAGTAAGGAGTAAGGTCAGATGAACTGGACGAACAATGAAAACGACGCCATCTCGCGCTTCCGCGAAATGATGAGCCCCGAAGAGCTTCAGCTCGCCGATCGGGTTGAGAAGCTGCATGGGCAGTACTTCGGCCTCGATCGCGACGTAAAACTGAACGCCGCCTTGAAAGCCCTTCAGCGTAGCGTAGCCGCACACCGGCCAGAGGAGGCCACGCGGCCTGACAAACGCCGCATCGTCGTGATCTGCGGCGAATCCGGCGCTGGGAAGACCCGGGCGATTACGCAACACATCCGGAAATTCCAGGCACTGCAGCCCTACGTCGATAAGGACGGCGTGCAAGCAAGACCGCTTCTGTGTTTCGAAGCGCCCTCGCCTTGCTCGCCGAAGCGGCTCGCTCTGGAGGGGTTGAAGGCGCTCGGGCTGCCCGTTCGGAACACCGTCAAAGAACACGAGGCCTGGGATGCTTTCAGGACCGCGCTCCGCACCCATCGCGTCAACATCGTCATGATCGACGAAGCTCAACAGGCCTTCGAGACCTCTAACGAGGTCCAGCGCCAGCTCGTCCGGAACACGCTGAAGCATCTGGTTCAGATGCCCGACTGGCCTGTCCGCCTCGTCCTCGCGGGCGTCTCTCCGCTGTTCGAGTTCCTTCGCTGCGACAGACAGCTGCTCAACCGCATGACTCCAGTGCGTTTCGAGAAGCACCGGGGGAAGGACGCGCGGAAAGAAACCACCGACTATATCAAGAGGATCATCGTCGATCATGCTGCCATGCAAATGGCAGACGATCTGAACGCAGACTTGGTGAACCGCCTGCATCATGCGTCCGACGACGAATTCGGCACAATCCTGCAGACCGTGCGTGGTGCGGTGGAAGTGGCCATGTCGGATGATCGCGACGTTGTCCGCTCGTCCGACTTCGCGGAAACGTACGAAAACATCTCGGGGTGCCTTCCCGATGAGAATGTCTTCGAATGCGTAAACTGGCGGGCCGTCGTTCCCGGACAGGCGTTGCACCGCCCGGAGGATCGCGAAATCCCAGGCGCAAAGAAGCCGCGTCATAAATCCAAGCCCTTCAAGTTCGGAGAACGCCCATGAACGCGATGTCCCTCCTGCCGGCGTTCCATGACGATGAGACCATCGCCAGCTTCTGCTCACGCACCGCGGCCCTTCACGAGTTTCCCGACGCGCGGAGCTTCGCGTCGCTCTTGGGGTTCGACTTCGTCGGGCTGTGTCGTGGCCAAGCTGCCGATGTCAAGAAGTTCGCCAAGCTTGTCGGCCGGCAAACTGAGGAGCTGCAGGCGTCGCTGACGGTGTTTGACTTTCGATGGTCAATCGCCGTCCGCGGCCACGCACTCTCGAGAGAGTTCGTGGCATGGAACCAGAACCGCGTCTGCCCAGGCTGCGTCGCTGCTGACGAGGAGACCCTTCCTGGCCGTGCTGGAACCCGAGCGTATTCGAGGCTTCTGTGGCTTCCCCGTTTCGTGCGCGCATGCGCGGTTCACGGACGCAAGCTCGTCGAAACGAGCGTCTGGAATTGGCAGATGGGTGCGGACTTTTCCGCGCGTTTGCGAACTGGCCGTCGCAGCTTCGAGGAACTCCAGCGCGCCAGCCACGAACTCGCGGCTACCGACCACGAACGATATCTGGTCGACCGCTTCCAGGGCCGCCGCCCCTCCGGGCATTGGCTCGACCGCTTCCCGCTTCAGCTTGCGGCTCACCTGCCCAAGCTCGTCGGCTTCGCTCAGAATCCGCGGTCGTTTGCCTCCGCGGATCCCTCGGCTCCCGAGCGCGCGGAAGTCGCGTCGGAAGGCTTCGCGATCTTGGCCGGCGGCGAGGACGCTTTCCGCGATGTCGTGTTGTCTTTGATCAAGGCGAACTATCGTTCGAGGGAAGAGTTCTGCGCCAAGACGATCTTTGGCAACCTGTCGACCGAATTGCTCGGCCTTCGCGATCATCCCGGATACGCGGATGCTCTGTCGCTTATTCGGGAAACCGCCGCAGACGTCGTGCCGGTAGGCCCATCGGATGACTTCCTCGGCACTTCTGTACCGCGTCGCATGCATTCAATTCATACGGCCGCTCGCGAGTTCGGGCTGCCGTACACCCGCCTGCGGAAGGCCGTTGAAGAAAGTGGCGTCACCTCCACTGGCGATTTCTGCGCGGTAGTTTTCCCGGCTGCTCCCTTGGCTGAAATCGCCGAAAACCTGCCGGGAAAGACGCCGGAACTGGAAAGCGAGATCGCCGCGTACCGTGAGTTTCTCTCGGAAGCCGAGTCTGGTTGGGAGACTTCGACGTACCAGCCCAAAGACTTCATCACCCTCGAACGAGCTTACACTAGGTTGAAGGTTACGCCTTCGGTTGTCGAAGCCCTGATTGACAACGGCTACCTCTATCAAGTCCGCACCCCCTCCAAACACAGGTCCTTTCGTATCCGGTCGCGTGATGTCACGGAGTTTCAGAAAACCTACATCTCAGAAAGCGAGCTTCGGCATTCAAAGAAATTCAGAAACGACTTCGAGTCGAAAATCGAAAAACTTGGGCTGAAGCCCGCGATCTCAAGTGACAGCGTCGGCACAAATTTCTACCGGATCGACCAGATCTAGCCTGCTCAGAAAAACCAAAAGTGACCTGGCATTTGCCGGGTCTTTTTTTGTGTGTGTAAAATGGGCCAATCGAGGGTTCGTTTTGGGCATTTGGCGTTGCCGACTTTGAATCGAGCACCTATTTTGCCAATGAAATCAATGGTCAAAAAACGCTGTGAGGCAGAGTTCGTTGCTTTCAGCAACAAGGCTCTGTTGCCCGGCGTCCGGATTGGACCTATGACCATTGACCAACAACGCAAAAACGCTTCCGAATTCGCCGAGCCGGAAGGCTTGGCCAGCAGGGTTTGAACACGATGAAACTCGATGCCGTCGATGTCAGGCAAGCCGCCTCAGCCGCCGATATCGTCTATGAAGCCTTGCGCAAGGCGATCATCGAAGGTGACCTCGCCGAGGGCGAGAACCTGCGCCAGGACCACATCGCCCAGATGTTCAACACCAGCCGCATTCCGGTGCGCGAGGCGCTTTCACGTCTTGAGCAGCATGGCCTGATCACCACGGAGCGCTACAAGGGCGCGGTCGTCGCCGGGCTTTCGATCGAAGAAATCGAAGAGATTTTCGAATTCCGCGCGCTCATCGAGGCTGAAGTCATTCGTCTGGCCGTGCCCAATCTCGACCGCCGCACGCTCGAGCTTGCACGCCAGCATTGCGAGGAGTTCGAGCGCGAAGAGAATGCGGAGCGCTGGGGCGAGATCAACCGCAACTTCCACTACAGTCTCTACGAGGCGGCGCGGCGGCCCTATTACCTCCAGATCGTCCGCGCCTCGCTCGACCGTATCGATCGCTACCTTCGGGCACAGTTGACGCTGACGTCAGGCGTTGCCCGGGCGCGTCGCGAGCACAAGGCGATCCTGGATGCCTGTATGGCACGCGATGCCGAGCGGGCTTGTGCGTTGACGCGCGACCATATCCTTGATGCCGGTCGCTCGTTGACCATCTTCCTCAGAGAACAAAGAGGCTAGCGGCGCGACTTTCCCGCCGCTTTGACCACCCGTCATAATAGTTTGATTTACATATCGTTTTATCTTGTTTCATTCCGGGTCGATGTTTAATCCTTCACACCGGGAATCCCGCTGAAATTGCACCGGAGCTTGATCTCTCCTCGGTTGACAAGCGAAGCGGAAGCCTGAAAAGTGAAGCCCCTATCGAGACCGGCAGCGTTGGGAGGACTTGATGTCTGTGCGCGCGTTTTTCGGCCTTTCCACCCTACTTTTGTCTCTTTTGACCATCGGAAGTCCCGCCGCTGCGCAGGAGACCGGTCGCCAAGTCGAGATAACGCAGGATGGCGACTATTTCGGTTTCGATCTCAGGACCGAGCAAAACGTCTCGCTCGACGAGTGCCAGCAGACCTGTATCGCCGATCAGTCCTGCCGCGCCTTCACCTACAATCCCAAGGTGAAGTGGTGCTTCCTCAAGTCCGATTACAATCAGCTGAATTCCTTCCCGGGCGCGATCGCCGGCAAGATCGTGCAGCCGCAGGCCGCCGAAGCCGATATCGGCGCGCCGCCGCGGCTGAAATTCCTGTCGGATCAGATCCTGCAGGACGCCCGCAACACCAAGGCCAACCTCGCCCTTGCCGACGACCAGCAGGGGATGGGCGTCAATACGCTCCTCGACATGGCGCGCGGCCAGGCCGGCATGGGCAATATCGAGAACGCCCTGAAGGCGTTCCAGGGTGCGCTGGCGATCACGCCCGACGACGCCGAGCTTTGGCTTGAGACAGCCCGCACGGCCAACCGCATCACCAACAATTCGGCCGTGTCGATGCAAGCCGCGATCGCCGCAATCAACGGTTATGAACTCACGCGCACGACCGAGAGCCGCGCCCATGCGCTCGCCGTCATGGCGAAATCGCTCGAAGGCGCTGAAAACTTCCGCGCCGCACTGGACGCCTACAAGGCGAGCCAGGAGCTGGTGAAGGCGAAATCGGTCGAGGCGGCCTATCTCGATCTCAAGCAGCGCAAGGGCTTCCGCGTGGTCGAGCATACGATCGACTCGGACGCAGCAACGCCCCGCGCCTGCGTGCAGTTCTCCGAACAGCTTCTGAAGAGCGGCGCCGACTATGCCTCCTTCGTCACCGTCAACGGTGCGGCGCCAAAAGCGCTTGAAGCCAAGGGCGACCAGATCTGCGTCGAGGGTCTTTCGCACGGCGAACGCTACAAGCTGACGCTTCGCACCGGCCTGCCCTCCACTGTCGACGAGGTGCTCGAAGCGCCTGTCACCCTCGACATCTATGTCGCGGACCGCGCCCAGATGGTGCGTTTCACCGGCGACAGCTTCGTGCTGCCCTCGACCGCGCGCCGCGGCATCCCCCTCGTATCAGTCAATACCGACAGCGCCAAACTCAAGCTCTACCGCGTCGGCGACCGCAGCATCGCCCAGGTGCTGCAGAGCTCGCAGTTCCTGACACAGCTCGACGGCTACAGCGCCCAGCGCATTGAGGACGAAAGCGGCGAACTCGTATGGCAGGGCACGATCGACATTGAGCGTGACGTCAACAAGGAGGTTGTCACCAGCTTCCCGGTCGACGAGGCGCTGCCTGAGCGCAAGCCCGGCGTCTACGTTCTAACCGCAGCCCCGACCACCGGCGTCAGCCAGGAATGGGATGCGCGGGCGACGCAATGGTTCGTCGTTTCCGATATCGGCGTTTCCACCTATGCCGGCACCGACGGGCTGAACGTCTTCGTTCGCTCGCTCGCGTCGGCCGAACCGATCGAAGGCGTCGAACTGCAGCTCGTCGCCAAGAACAACGAGATCCTCGGCACCGCGACCAGCGATAGCGATGGCCGCGTTACCTTCACCGCCGGCCTGATCCGTGGCACGGCCGGACTGACCCCTGCTGTCATCACCGCCAAGAACGGCGAAGACGATTACGTCTTCCTCGACATGAGCCGCGCCGGCTTCGACCTTTCCGATCGCGGCGTCACAGGCCGCGCGGCCCCCGGCGCCATCGACATTCTCGCCTGGACCGAGCGCGGCATCTACCGCGCCGGCGAGACGGTGCATGCCGCAGCGCTTGCCCGCGACGTCGACGGCATGGCGATCGAAAACCTGCCGCTGACCTTCGTCTTCCTGCGCCCTGATGGCGTCGAATATCGCCGCATGACCAGCCCCGGCGGCAAGCTCGGCGGCCATACGCTCGATCTAGACACCCAGGCAAACGCCATGCGCGGCACCTGGACGATGCAGATCTTCACCGATCCGAAATCCCCGGCGATCGGCGAAAAGCAATTCCTGGTCGACGACTTCGTGCCCGATCGTACCGAATTCGACCTGACGAGCGACGCAAAGGAAATCGCTGTCGGCGAGACGGCAAGCGTCGCTGTCGACGGGCGCTATCTCTACGGCGCGCCCGCGGCCGGCCTCGAGCTCGAAGGCGAAGTGACGATCAAGCCGACGCGCGAAAGTGCCGCCTTCAAGGGCTATTCCTTCGGCCTCGCCGACGAAGAGGCGAGCGAAGACACGCGCCTGCCGCTTGAGGAACTTTCACCGCTCGACGAGGAAGGTAAATCCAGCTTCGACGTCCTCATCGATGAAGTGCCCTCGACCACGCAACTGCTCGACGCGACCGTCACCGTCCGCATGCGCGAGGCCGGCGGCCGCGCCGTCGAACGTTCGCTGAAACTGCCCGTGCGCGCCGAGGGCCCGATGCTCGGGATCAAGCCGGAATTCGAAGGCGAACTCGCCGAAAATTCCGTCGGCAAGTTCCGTGTCATCGCCGTCGATCCGAGCGGCAGCAAGATCGCCATGCCCGGGGCCTTGTGGAAACTCATCAGCGTCGAGCGCAATTATCACTGGTACCGTGACGGCAGCGCCTGGAAATACGAGCCTGTCGTCACCACCAAGCAGGTGGCAAACGGCAGCGTCGACCTGACGGAAGACGGCGGCGAAATCGCCGTGCCGGTTGGTTGGGGGCGCTATCGCCTGGAGGTCGAGACAGCCTCGATCGACGGTCCGACGTCGAGCGTCGAGTTCGACGCCGGCTGGTATGTCGCTGCCACCTCGACCGAAACGCCCGACGGCCTGGAGATCGCGCTCGACAAGGAGAAATACGCGGTCGGAGACACGGCCAAGCTCAAGGTCTCGCCGCGCTTTGCCGGTGAACTGCTGGTCACTGTCGGCACGGAGAACCTGATCACCACCCAGACCGCATCGATTGCCGCGGAAGGCGGCGAAGTCGAGCTGCCGGTTACCGAAGCCTGGGGCGCCGGCGCCTATGTGACGGCGACGCTCTACCGGCCGGGCGATGCGCAGGAAAGCCGCATGCCGATGCGCTCGATCGGCATCAAATGGCTCTCGGTCGATCCGGCCGAGCGCAAGCTCGCGGTCACACTCGATGCACCGGAAAAAATGGAACCGCGTAAGGCACTCGACATCAGCCTTCAGGTTGCCGGTGCCGGTGCCAACGAGGAAGCCTATGTGACGATCGCCGCGGTCGACGTCGGCATCCTCAATCTCACGCGTTACGAGGCGCCAGATCCGGAAGCCTGGTACTTCGGCCAGCGGCAGCTAGGCCTCGAGATCCGCGACCTCTACGGCCGCCTGATCGACGGCTCGCTTGGCGCCACCGGGCGGTTGCGCACCGGCGGTGACGGCGGACAGGTCGCTCTTCAGGGCAGCCCGCCCACGGAAAAGCTGGTCGCTTTCTTCGAAGGTCCGGTGCAGCTCGACGGCGACGGCAAGGCGACCGTCAGCTTCGACATCCCGCAGTTCAACGGAACGGCGCGGCTGATGGCCGTTGCCTGGACGAAATCCGGCGTCGGCCACGCCATGCGCGACGTGGTGATCCGCGATCCGGTCGTCGTCACCGCCAGCCTGCCGCGGTTCCTGGCGCCGGGAGACCGGTCGGAACTGAGGCTCGACATCGCCAACACCGATGCACCGGCCGGCGACTACCAGATCCATGTCACGACCAGCGGTCCCGCCACGGTCGAACAACCGGGCACCGGCAACACGGTGACCCTGGAACAGGGCGGCCGTTCCTCCATCACCTTGCCGGTGGTCGGGCAATACCCCGGCAACGGCGTCGTCACGGTGGCACTGACCGGTGCGAACGGCCTTTCGCTGGAACAGTCGCTCGATCTGCTCGTGCGTCCGGCCACCCTGCCGGTGACCCAGCGACAGGTCGTCGCGATCGCGCCGGGAAGCAGCCTGACCGTCGACGGGCAGTTGCTCGCCGACAGCATTCTGCAGGGCGCCTCGGTCAATCTCAGCGTCACGCGTTCGGCCGCCTTCGATATGCCGGCGCTGCTGATGACGCTCGATCGCTACCCCTATGGCTGCGCCGAGCAGACGACGAGCCGCGCACTGCCGCTGCTCTATCTCAGCGAGCTCGCCAAGCAGTCCGGTCTCACCGACGACGAAGGCGTGACGAAACGGGTGCAGGAGGCGATCTATCGCGTCCTTTCCTATCAATCGTCGTCGGGCAGCTTCGGCCTCTGGGGGCCGGGTTATGGCGACCTCTGGCTCGATGCTTATGTCACCGACTTCCTGACCCGCGCCCGCGAACAGAAATACGACGTGCCGGAGGCCGCGATGGTCCAAGCGCTCGAAAACCTGCAGAACGGCGTCAGCTACGACACCAATGCCAAGGATCGCGGCAACGAGATCGCCTATGCGCTCTACGTGCTCGCCCGCAATCGCAAGGCGGCGATCAACGACCTGCGCTACTACGCCAACACGCTGATCGACGACTTCCCGACGCCGCTCGCCAAGGCGCATATCGCCGCGGCGCTGGCACTCTATGGCGACGCCCAGGGGTCGCAGGATACCTTTGCCAAGGCGGCGAACATGTCGACCGGCCTCATCAATGTCAGCCTGTCGCGCTCCGATTACGGCTCGTCGCTGCGTGACAACGCGGCGGTGCTGGCGCTCGCCGCCGAAAGCCGTCCGGTGCCTCCGATCGTTCCCGAGCTGTCGAAGATCGTGGCAAGGGAGTGGGAACAGAAGACCTACACCAGCACCCAGGAGCAGGCCTGGATGCTGCTTGCCGCCCGCGCCATCCATAACGGCGACGAGGATATGGCACTGGAGGTCAACGGCGCATCGAAGACCGGCAGCTATGCCGCCCAGATGACCGGCGACGCGCTTACGACCCATCCGATCGTGATCCGCAACCAGGGCGCCGATCCGGTCTCGGCCGTCGTCACCACGGTCGCCGCACCTGCCCAGCCGCTTTCGGCCGGCGGCGACGGTTTCACCATCGAGCGTACCTACTACACGCTCGATGGCGCCGAGGCGAACGTCATGGAAGCGCGACAGAACCAGCGCTATGTCGTCGTACTGAAAGTGACGGAAGCCAACGACTGGCCGTCGCGCGTGCTCGTCACCGACCTGTTGCCGGCCGGCTTCCAGATCGACAATCCGAGCCTCGTCGACAGCGCCCAGCTCAGCAACTTCGAGTGGCTCGGCGAAATCACCGCGACGCATACGGAGTTCCGCAACGACCGCTTCGTCGCGGCGCTGGACCGAAGCACGGGTGCGGGGCGCGAAGTCACGCTCGCCTATGTGGTGCGTGCCGTGACCCCAGGCGTTTACGACCATCCGGCTGCCTCCGTCGAGGATATGTACCGGCCGCAGCTTTCGGCCCGCACTGCCACCGGGCGCATGGAGGTTCAGGCGGCACAATAGGCACGACCATGTCGATTGGGCGCAAACTGCTGATCGCCTTGCCCGTCTGCCTGCTGCTGACGGGGCTGACGGGCTTTGCGATCGAGAAGGCCGACGAGGCCTTTCCGCCCCCACTTGCGGAGGCTGGCGTCGTCTCACGTGAGGTGGACGATGCCAACGGGCAGTTGCTGCGCGCCTTCGCAACACCGGAAGGTCTCTGGCGGTTGAAGACGACGGTCGACGATGTCGATCCGCAGTTTCTTGAGATGCTGATCGCCTATGAGGACCAGCGCTTCCAGGAGCATTCGGGTGTCGATTTCCTCGCGCTCGGCCGCGCTGCTCTGCAATTCGTCAGCAACGGCCGGATCGTCTCAGGCGCCTCGACACTCTCGATGCAAGTCGCACGCCTGATCGAGCCGCGCGCGCAGCGCTCCGTCACCGCCAAGCTCCTGCAGATCGCCCGCGCTATCCAGATCGAAAGGCGCCTATCGAAGGACCAGATCCTCAACCTCTACCTCACCCACGCGCCCTATGGCGGAAACATCGAGGGTGTGCGCGCCGCAAGTCTCGCCTGGCTCGGCAAGGAGCCGAAGCGGCTGACGGCCGGTGAGGCAGCGCTGCTCGTCGCCCTGCCGCAATTGCCGGAAAAGCGCCGGCCGGATCGCAATCATGCCGCGGCAGTCGCTGCCCGCGAGCGGGTGCTGACCCGTCTCGCCGTCGCTGACGTCATCGGGGACGGCGAAGCCGAGCGCGCAATCGCGACATCTGTCCCCTCGCGCCGCCTACAGCTGCCGTCCTATGCCGCCCATCTCGCCGAGCGCGTGTTGCGCAAGGACGCGCACGCGACCCGGCATCAGACGACCTTGCGCCTCGCCGTCCAGCGTAACCTCGAGGCCGTGGCAAAGGAGGGCGCTGCCAAGCTGGGGCCGAAGGTTTCGGTCGCCATGATGATGGCCGATGCCAAAACCGGCGAGATCGTCGCTTCGGTCGGATCTGCCGACTATTTTGATGCGAGCCGCTCCGGTTGGATCGACATGACCCGTATCACGCGCTCGCCGGGTTCCACCCTCAAGCCGTTCATCTACGGCCTCGCCTTCGAAGAGGGGCTCGTCAGCCAGGAAACGATCATCGAGGATCGGCCGGCGGACTTCTTCGGCTATCGGCCGCGCAACTTCGACATGAGCTATCAGGGCGATGTCAGCGTGCGCGAGGCGCTGCAACTCTCCTTGAACGTGCCGGCGATCCGCCTTCTCGATGCGGTCGGCCCGGCTGAGCTGATGATGCGCTTCCGCCGCGCCGAGGTTAAACCGGGGCTGCCGGCAGGCGAAGCGCCCGGACTTGCCATTGGCCTTGGCGGCGTCGGACTTTCGCTGCGCGATATCGTCCAGCTTTATGCAGCACTTGCCAATCGCGGCTTCCCCCTTCGTCTTGGCGACGGCATCGATGGCAAGGCCGGCCTGATCGAGGCCGAACCCTTACTTTCCCCCGTCGCCGTCTGGAATGTTTCCGATGCGCTCTCGGGCGTGTTGCCGCCGACGGGCAGCCGCCAGCGCGGCATCGCCTACAAGACCGGCACCAGCTACGGCTACCGCGACGCCTGGTCGGTCGGCTATGACGGCCGCCACGTGCTCGGTGTCTGGGTCGGCCGTCCCGACAACGGTGCCGTACCGGGCCTCACCGGCTATGGCAGTGCCGCCCCCATTCTCTTCGAAGGCTTCGCCAAGTCAGGCTTCGGCATAACCCCGCTACCGGATGCTCCTGCCGGCGCGATCCGCATTTCGCAAGCGGAACTGCCGATCAGCCAGCGCCGCTTCTCGCTGACCGCTAGCGGCCTCGTCAACGCTTCAGCGCGCGAACCGGCGCCGCAGATCGTCTTCCCGCCCGAAGGCGCGCGCGTCGAACTTGGGATGGATCATCAGGCAATTTCGCCGCTGACGCTCAAGCTGCAAGGCGGACGAGCGCCATTCCGCTGGCTCGCCAATGGCCGGCCTCTCCCTGAGCTGACCCGGCGCCGCGTGACACAATGGCAGCCGGATGGGGTCGGCTATTCGACACTCACCGTCATCGACGCGGTCGGCCGCGCCGCCAGCGTGCGCGTCTTTATCGAGTAGCGGCGCTCCGTTCACGCACGCCATCCTCGGGATTTGCAGCCAGTACTGCCGCGGTGGCCGATGTCGCCGCCGTGTTCCTCGCTTCCTTCACGCTCGGGCGGCTGGCTGGTGGCGCCGGCCACCTGGTGCCCCGCGCTTGCGGCTCGATCCGGCCTTGGCCTGATGCTGGCTAGCCAGCCGATCTGACTATCACAAGACGACCGGTGCCCGCGTGGCTACCTTGGTGTATCGTGAGACACGCTGGAGTGGAGGGGCCGGACCATGCTGAATGCAACCGAGATCGCCAAGGCTGCCGAAAGCCTGCATCAGGCAGAGCAGGATCGAAAACAGATCGGGCTTCTGTCGCTCAAACATCCCGACATGACTGTCGACGACGCCTATGCGATCCAGGCGGCCTTGGTCAGGCGCAAGCGCGACGACGGCCACCGCATCATCGGCTGGAAAATCGGCCTGACGTCCAACGCCATGCAGCAGGCACTCGGCATCGACACGCCGGATTCCGGCGTACTCTTCGACAACATGCTGTTCGATGATGGCGCAAGCATTCCGGCCGACCGCTTCATTCAACCACGGGTCGAAGCCGAGATCGCCTTCGTGATGAAGGCCGGGCTGAAGGGTCCGCGCGTCAATATCGTCCAGGTGCTGAACGCCACGGACTATGTGATGCCGGCGCTGGAAATCCTCGACAGCCGCATCGTCCGCACGGATCCGAAAAGCAAGAAGGCGCGAACCCTCGTCGATGCGATCTCTGACAATGCCGCCAATGGCGGCCTCATCCTCGGCGGTCGCGCCGTACGTCCGGATAGGGTCGACATGCGCTGGATGGGCGCTATCGTCTCGCGCAATGCGGTGATCGAGGAGACGGGGCTTGCGGCCGGCGTCCTCAACCATCCGGCCCGCGGCATCGCCTGGCTTGCCAACCGGCTTGCGCAATGCGGCGATGCAATCGAGCCCGGTCAGATCGTCCTCTCAGGCTCTTTCATCCGCACGCTCGAGGCCAAGAGCGGCGACACTATCGTCGCGGATTTCGGCGCGTATGGCTCGGTGAGCTGCCACTTCGCCTAACGCGAACAGTGGCTGGCTACGCACACGCCCGTTTCACTGCACCAGGATGGCGCGGAAATCATTCACATTGGTGCCGGTCGGCCCCGGCTTGAAGAGATCGCCGAGCGCGTTAAACGCCGTCCAGCTGTCGTTCTTCTGCAGCAGCGCTGCCGCATCAAGCCGTTGGGCGACGAGCCGGGCGATGGTCGTATCATCGGCAAAGGCGCCGGCATTGTCCTCCGACCCGTCGATGCCGTCGGTGTCGGCGGCGAGCGCCGAGACACCCTTGGCGCCATCGATGCCGAGCGCCAGCGCCAGCAGAAACTCGCTGTTGCGGCCGCCCTTGCCCTTCCCGCGGATCGTCACCGTCGTCTCTCCACCCGAGAGTACGACGACAGGCTTGGCGAACGGACGGCCGCGACCGGCAACCTCACGGGCGATCGCCGCATGCACGCCGCCAACATCGCGCGCCTCGCCCTCGATCGCATCGGAAAGAATGATCGCTTCAATGCCCGCGGCACGCGCCTCGGTAGCCGCAGCCTCGAGCGAGACCGACGCGGACGCGATGAGCCGGACTTCGTTTCGGGCAAAGCGCAGATCGTCAGGCGACGGCGCGACGCTATTCGGGCTTTTTATCCAAGCCATGACATTGGCCGGCAAATCCAGGCTGTAGCGCTCGATGAGCGTCAGCGCATCCTCGCGAGTGCTCGCATCGGCAAGCGTGGGGCCGGAAGCGACCAGCGCCGGATCGTCGCCTGGAATATCGGAGACGATCAGCGAGACGACCTTTGCCGGATAGGCGGCGGCGGCAAGCCTGCCGCCCTTGATCATCGAGACGTGCTTGCGCACGGCGTTCATGGCGCTGATCGGCGCACCGGAGGCAAGCAGTGCCCGGTTGACGGCAATCTCGTCTTCCAGCGCCAGGCCGGGCGGAGGCGAAGGCAGAAGCGCCGAGCCACCGCCGCAGACGAGCGCCACGACGAGGTCGTCCTCCGTCAGCCCGCTGACTTCCGTGAGCAACCGCTTCGAGGCAAGTAAACCGTTCTCATCGGGGAGCGGGTGCGACGCTTCAAGCACCTCGATCTTCTCGCAAGGGGCAGCGTAGCCATAGCGGGTGACGACCACGCCAGAAAGCGGGCCATCCCAATGGCGCTCGAAGGCGGCCGCCATCTGCGCCGCGCCCTTGCCGGCGCCGACGACTACCGTGCGCCCCTTCGGCCGCTCCGGCAGATTGGCCGCAATCACCTTTTCCGGGTCAGCCGCGGCAACGGCCGAGGTGAACAGGGTTTCCAGGAAGCGGCGTGGGTCGGTGATGGCTGGCATTTGTCTCCCCTTAGAGCACTTACGCAATTTCCGGGCGGAAAACCGCTTCACACTTTTCCTGGAATTGCCTGATGATGTCTCGGGCGGCGGTTCCTCCAACCGCCGCCCGGACACATGACCGGCCCGCACAATGGGTTGCCGGACGGATCATGTGCATTTCATGCCTTGCGCTTTTGAAGCGGCGCAATTCCGAACAGAAAGCCGCTTCACACTTTTCCGGGAATTGCGCTAGGCGACCTGGTGGTTCGCCATGCGCTCCAGCGCGCGCACGAGACCCGAGTGGTCAAGACCGCTGTCGCCGTTGGCGGCGCAGTTGTTGAAGAGCTCCTGCGTGGCTGCCGTGTTTGGCAGCGAGATGCCGAGCGACTTTGCGCCCTGGAGAGCCAGGTTCAGGTCCTTCTGGTGCAGCGAGATGCGGAAGCCCGGGTCGAAGGTGCGCTTGATCATGCGCTCGCCGTGTACCTCGAGAATGCGCGAGGAAGCAAAGCCGCCCATCAGCGCCTCGCGAACACGTGCCGGGTCGGCACCAGCCTTGGACGCGAAGACGAGCGCTTCCGAAACCGCTTCGATCGTCAGCGCGACGATGATCTGGTTGGCAACCTTGGTGACCTGGCCATCGCCGCAGTCACCAACGAGGGTGATGTTCTTGCCCATCAGCTGCAGGAGCGGCAGGGCGCGGTCGAAGCTTTCCTGGGCGCCGCCGGCCATGATCGAGAGCGAGGCGTTCTTGGCGCCGACTTCACCGCCGGAGACCGGAGCGTCGATATATTCGGCGCCGGTTTCGCGAACCTTCTTGGCGAATTCCTTCGTCTCGATCGGCGAGATCGAGCTCATGTCGATGACGAGCTTGCCCTTGGAAAGGCCGTAAGCAACGCCGTTTTCGCCGAAGAGGACGTCCTTCACCTCAGGCGTGTCCGGCAGCATCAGGATGATCGTGTCGACAGTCTCGGCGAGCGCCTTCGGCGTATCGACGAACTTGAGGCCGTTGTCGAGCAGTTCCTGGCGCGGCGGAATGACGAACTTCGAGGTGACGATGGTGTGGCCGGCATCCTGCAGGTGGCGCGCCATCGGCGTGCCCATGATACCCAGTCCAATGAAACCGATTGTTGCCATGGTGCTTAGCTCCTGATCTTGATGATGTCTGCGGATTGGGTGCGCTGGCGCTCGGTGCCGAGCCAGCCAAGGCCATCGGCCGTGGTGGTGCGCGGCTTGTATTCGCAACCGATCCAGCCGTCATAGCCGGCCTCTTCCAGCGCGTCGAAAACGAAGGGATAGTTGATCTCGCCGGTGCCCGGCTCGTTGCGGCCGGGATTATCGGCAAGCTGAACGTGGGCGATGCGGTTGGCAAAGCGCTTGTAGGTACCGACCAGTTCACCCTCTGTGCGCTGCTGGTGGTAAAGATCGTACTGGATGAAGAGATTGTCGCTGCCGACTTCCTCGATGATCGAAGCGGCCTGCCCCACCGTGTTCAGGTAGAAGCCCGGAATGTCGAAGCGGTTGATCGGCTCGATCAGCAGGCGAATGCCATGCTTGCCGAGTTCAGCCGCGGCGAGCTTCAGGTTCGCAACCAGCGTCGTGCGCAGGATGCTGTCGGACACGCCATCCGGTGCGATACCGACCAGGCAGTTGACCTGCTTGCAGTCGAGCGCCGTCGCGTAGTCGATGGCGCTTGCGACACCCTTGCGGAATTCGTCAACCCGGTCGGGCAGGATGGCGATGCCGCGTTCGCCGCGGGCCCAATCGCCAGCCGGCAGGTTGTGCAGAACCTGGGTCAGGCCGTGGCGCTGAAGCTCGGCGCGCAGGCTCACCTTCTCGAATTCGTAGGGAAACAGATATTCCACGCCTTCGAAGCCGGCCTTGGCAGCAAGGGCGAAACGATCGAGGAACGGCGCCTCGTTGAACAGCATTGTCAGGTTCGCAGCGAACTTCGCCATGCGATGCTTCCTCCTTGTATTCATCTTTGGAGCGGGATGCGGGCGGCGGACCGCCCACACCTCAGTCAGGCGGGCTTCAGTCGAGCAGAGCGGTGATCGCCGTCGGTACGTCTTCACCGCGGATCGCCAGTTCCTCGAACTCGACGACGGCGTTGATGTCCGCGCCCATGGAGATGTTGGTGACGCGCTCGAGGATGAACTCGATGACAACAGGAACCTGGTGCTCGTCCATCAGCGCCCGTGCCCGATCAAAGGCCTCCTGGAACTCGTTCGGGCTGCGCACCCGGATCGCCTTGCAGCCGAGGCCCTCGGCAACCGCGACGTGGTCGACGCCGTACCCCTTCTCCGCATCGCCCGAGGCATTGATGTTGTCGAAGGCAAGGCTGACCTCGAAGTCCATGTTGAAGCCGCGCTGCGCCTGGCGGATGAGGCCGAGGTAGGAATTGTTCACGACGACATGCAGATAGGGCAGCTTGTGCTGAGCGCCGACGGCCAGTTCCTCGATCAGGAACTGGAAGTCGTAGTCGCCGGAAAGCGCAACGATCGGCCGGTCCGGATCAGCGGCGCGAACGCCGAGAGCCGCTGGCAAAGTCCAGCCGAGCGGGCCGGCCTGGCCGCAGTTGATCCAGTTGCGCGGCTTGTAGACGTGCAGGAACTGCGCACCGGCGATCTGGCTGAGACCGATGGTGGAGACGTAGCAGGTGTCACGGCCGAAGGCCTTGTTCATCTCCTCGTAAACGCGCTGGGGCTTGAGCGGCGTCTGGTCGAAGTGCGTCTTGCGCAGCATGGTGCGCTTGCGCTCGCGGCACTCTTCCGCCCAGGCGGACCAATCGCGCAGCTTGCCGGCCGTCTTCCACTCCGTCGCGACGTCGAGGAAGAGTTTCAGCGCAGCGCCGGCATCCGAGACGATACCGAAATCAGGCGCGAAGACACGACCGATCTGGGTCGGCTCGATATCGACGTGAACGAACTTGCGGCCTTCCGTATAGGTCGGAACGTTGCCGGTGTGGCGGTTGGCCCAACGGTTGCCGACACCGAGAACGAAGTCGGAAGCGAGCATGCTGGCGTTGCCGTAGCGGTGCGAGGTCTGCAGGCCGCACATGCCGGCCATCAGCGGATGGTCGTCGGGGATCGTGCCCCAGCCCATCAGCGTCGGGATGACAGGAATGCCGGTGATCTCGGCGAATTCGGTTAAGAGGTCCGAGGCGTCGGCGTTGATGATGCCGCCGCCGGCGACGATCAGCGGACGCTCCGCCTCGTTCAGCATGGCCAGGGCCTTCTCGGCCTGGGCACGCGTCGCCTTCGGCTTATAGGGCTCAAGCGGCTGATAGGTGTCCGGATCGAACTCGATCTCGGCGAGCTGGACGTCGACCGGCAGGTCGATCAGCACCGGGCCGGGACGGCCGGAGCGCATGATGTGGAAAGCCTTCTGGAAGACGAAGGGAACCAGCGCGGGCTCCATGACGGTAACCGCCCACTTGGTTACGGGTGCGGCGATCTTCGCAATATCGACAGCCTGGAAGTCTTCCTTGTCGAGCCGGGCGCGCGGCGCCTGCCCAGTGATGCAGAGGATCGGGATCGAATCCGCCGAAGCCGAATAGAGGCCGGTGATCATGTCGGTGCCGGCCGGGCCCGACGTACCGATGCAGACGCCGATATTGCCATGCTTGGCGCGGGTATAACCTTCGGCCATATGCGAGGCACCCTCGACGTGGCGGGCGAGAATGTGGCGGACGGAACCGCGAGCCTTCAGAGCCGAATAGAACGGGTTGATGGCGGCGCCAGGTACGCCGAAGGCACAGTCGATGCCTTCCTTCTCCAGAACATAAACAGCCGCGTCAACGGCACGCATCTTAGCCATGGGAACTCCTCCTATTTCCTGAAAACATAATCCATAATTCTCGATACGCAACACATAAATGGAAATCATTTCCATCATGTGGAAATAAAGATTTTCAACAATTCGGAGAAAATCCCTCCGTGGCCTGATAGAGGATGATGGCGAGAGACGTGATTTGCAGAGAGGCTTCGATGGACGGCAACGGCAGGGGAAAACGCGGACGCAAGGCGGGCGAGAATGCAGCACCGTCATCCGTACAGGTGCTCGATCGCAGCCTTGCTCTTCTGACGGTCGTCGCCCAGGAGGACGGCTCGACCTTGACCCAGCTTGCCGACCAGACAGGCATGGCGCCATCCACAGTGCATCGCCTGCTGACGACACTGGCCGGCCACGGCATGGTGATGAACGACCCGGACACCGGCGCCTGGACCGTCGGCCTCAAGGCGTTCGAGATCGGCAACGCCTATCTGCGCTTCCGCAAGCTCGGAACGATCAGCCGCCCCTTCCTCAAGGGCCTCATGGAGGAAAGCGGCGAGACGGCGAATATCGGCATCGAGGAAGGCGGCGACGTCGTCTTCATCTCGCAGGTCGAAAGCCACGCGCCGATGCGCGCCTTCTTCCGCCCCGGCCGCCGCGGTCCGGTTCATGCCTCCGGCATCGGCAAGGCGATCCTTTCGACCTGGTCGGACAAGGAGATCGCCCAGCTGCTCGGTGGCCGCGAACTCGCGCATTTCACCGACAAGACCCGCGACACGCTGCCGGCGCTGCTCAAGGACATCCAGGAAATCCGCCACCGCGGCTGGTCCGTCGACGACGAGGAGCACACGCTCGGCATGCGCTGTGTCGCAGCACCAATCTTCAACGAATATGGCGAAACCATCGCCGGCATTTCGATCTCCGGCCCGTCCGTCCGCGTCAGCGACCAGAAGCTTTCGACCTTCGGCCCCATCGTGCGCGAACGCGCCGACGCCCTGACGAGGGCAATGGGTGGCAAACGGCCGGAAGACCTGTAACGGCCCAGACGAAAGCGCCGCGCATCGATCAAGACGCGCGGCGCTGGGAGATTCTGCTTTGAGCACCAATCGGTGTCCGGCCGACGGCGAATGAGGCGCAGTCGGCGTCCGCCCCTATGCGGTCTCGAAGTTTCTCGTCACCGCGTTCGCGGTATGCTTGGCCGCGGTCGCAACACCCTTCATCGGCTTGCCGCCGACATAGGTTTCGGCCACCGACCGGTCGTCGCCCATTGTCTGCAGGATGAAGAGCTCTTCCGCCAGCGAACCGGCGACCCGCATGCGCAGCTCCATCGACGGCTTTGCGCGACTGTCCAGCACCACGATATCGGCATCGGCGCCGATATGCAGCGAGCCTATGCGGTCGTCGAGGTCCAGCGCCCGGGCGTTGCCGAGCGTCATACGGTAGAAGGAGTTGAACGGTGTCAGCCGCTGGCCCTGCAGGTGCAACACCTTATAGGCCTCGTCCATCGTCTCCAGCATCGAGAAGCTCGTTCCGGCGCCGACGTCGGTCGCGACCGACCAGCGCGCGCCGAGCTTGTCGAAGCGATCCCTGTCAAAGAGACCGGAGCCGAGGAACAGGTTCGAGGTCGGGCAGAAGGTGCCGACCGCGCCTGTCTCGGCGAGAACCGAGATCTCGCGATCGCTCAAATAAATGCAGTGGCCGAGCAAGGTCTTGCGTGTCAGAAGGTCGTAGCGCGCGTAGATATCGGTGTAGTCCTTGGCCTCCGGATAGAGCGAGGTCGCGAAGGCGATCTCGTCCTTGTTCTCGGAAAGATGCGTCTGGACGTAGCACTCCGGGTGCTCGGCCACGAGCGTGCGGCTCATCTCCATCTGTTCCGGGGTCGAAGTGATGGCAAAGCGCGGGCTGATGGCGTAATGCGCACGGCCGCGGCCGTGCCACTTGGCGATCAGCGCCTTGGTCTCGTCATAGCCCAGTTGCGGCGTATCGCGCAGCGCGTCGGGCGCATTGCGGTCCATCATCACCTTGCCGCCGATCATCAGCATGCCGCGGGCTTCCGCGGCGCTGAAATAGGCGTCGACGCTTTCCGGGTGCACCGAGCAATAGGCGACGGCCGTCGTCGTGCCGTTGGACAGAAGCTCGTCCATGAAACGGCCGGCGATGTAGTCGGCATGTTCCGGCTTCCGGAACTTCTGCTCCTCGACGAAGATGTAGGTATTCAGCCATTCGAGAAGCTGCGCGCCGTAGGAGGCGATCGCCTGCGTCTGCGGGAAATGCAGGTGCGTGTCGATCAGGCCAGGCAACACCAGATTGGGGCGGTGGTCCGCGACCTTGACGCCGGCGCCGGCGCGGCGGGCGACTTCGGCATGCTCGCCGATATCGGCAACCTTGCCGCCCCGCACCAGCACGGCGCCGTCCTCGAAGTAGCGATAGGAGGCGGTATCGTCGATGCCCTTGGGCTCGTCGACAAAGGTCAGAACGCGGCCGCGGATCAGCAAATCGGTCATTGGGTCTTTCCTCCATTCACGACGGATTCGTACCAGGCGACGAGCAACTGCCGCTCCTCGTCCGATACGCCGGTGACGTTGGCGGGCGGCATCGCATGCGAACGGCCGGCCTGCAGATAGATTTCACGCGCGTGGTTTGCGATCTCGGTGTCGGTTTCGAGCGTCACGCCCTTCGGCGGCACGACCAATCCTTCCCAGCCCGGTTCCTTGGCATGGCACATGGAACAGCGGCCAAGCACGGTGTCGCGGACCTTCGGAAAGGCTTCCGCCGTCACGAAGGGCTGCTGCGCGGCGGAGATCTTTTCCTCGCCACCGCCGGCAAGCACCTTCGGCACGGTCGACAGCCACATGATCGCGACGAAGAGCAGCGCGGTGACGAGCCAGGTCCAGGTCGGATTGCCCTTGTCGGCGTGGCGGGTGTTGAACCAGTGGCGGATGGTGACGCCCATCAGAAACACCAGCGAGGCGATGATCCAGTTGAACTGGGTGCCAAAGGCCAGCGGGTAGTGGTTCGACAGCATCAGGAACAAAACTGGCAGCGTCAGGTAGTTGTTGTGCGTTGAGCGCTGCTTGGCGATCACGCCGTACTTGGGATCCGGCGTGCGGCCCGCGATCAGGTCGCCGACGACAACCTTCTGGTTCGGAATGATGATGAAGAACACGTTGGCCGACATGATCGTCGCGGTAAATGCGCCGAGATGCAGGAAGGCGGCGCGGCCAGTGAAGAGCTGCGTGTAACCCCAGGCCATGCCGACGAGGATGAAGTACAGAAGCACCATCAGCCTGGTGTTGTCGCGGCCGAAGGGCGACTTGCAGATCGTGTCATAGGCGAGCCAGCCGAAGGCGATCGAGCCCAGTGAGATGGCGATCGCCACCGGCTTAGAAACATCGAGCACGTTCGGATCGATCAGGTAGAGGTCGGCACCGGCATAGTAGACCATGCACAGCATGCCGAAGCCTGAAAGCCAGGTGACGTAGGATTCCCATTTGAACCAGATCAGGTGCTCCGGCATGTTGGCCGGCGCCACCAGATACTTCTGGATGTGGTAAAAGCCGCCGCCGTGCACCTGCCACTCTTCGCCATAGGCACCGACCGGCAGATCCGGTCGCTTCTTCAGGCCAAGGTCAAGTGCAACGAAATAAAATGACGAACCGATCCACGCGATACCCGTGATGACGTGCAGCCATCTCATGGCAAAGGTGAGCCAATCCCAGGCTATGGCATACTCGTACATGGAATTCTCCCATTTCTCCTCGGACCATTATGTGTCATTGCTGGAGGTCGCGGGAACGTCGCTGCTTCACCAACACTTTCAAAAAAATCTATAAAATAGCGACGCAATGGATAGGCTAGAGAGAAGCCGGAGGAGTGGGACGGAGGCATGTCTTATCTGGACAATGTGCGCGTCTTCGTGCGCGTCGTAGAGCTTGGAACCCTATCGGCGGCCGGTCGCGACCAGCGCGTGACGCCGGCGGTTGCAAGCAATAGAATCAAAGAGTTGGAACGCCATATGGGCGTTCGCCTGTTCAACCGGACGACGCGCAAGCTGACCCCGACGGAGCATGGCCGCGTCTTTTACGATGGCGCGGTGAAGATCCTCGAAGCGGTCAACGAGGCCGAAAACGCGATCGCCGATCTATCGCGCAATCCGAAGGGGGCGCTGAAGATTACCGCTCCCTTGGGGATAGGTCGGCGCCTGATTGCATCGGGCATTCCCGAATTCCATGACAAGTATCCCGACATCGAAGTGCGGCTTCGTCTGTCGGACCACAATGTCGATATCCTCTCGGAAGGCGTCGACGTCGCGTTCAAGCTCGGCATCCTCGAAGATTCGAACCTGCGCATGCGTGGCATCATGAATTGCGAGCGCGTGGTCTGCGGGTCGCCCGACTATTTCGAGAAGCGCGGCGTGCCCCAAACGCCTGACGCGCTGATCGCTGACAAACACGACTGTCTGCTGCTGCGCTACCCCGGTTCGAAGGAGTATTTCTGGACGCTCCAGACCATGGAAGGCATGCGCAAACTCGAGGTGACCGGCCCTTACGATTCGGACGACGGCGACGTGCTCACCCAATGGGCGCTCGACGGCCGCGGCATCATCAACAAGCCTCTCTTCGAGGTGAAAAGCCACATCAACTCCGGCGCGCTGGTGCCGATTCTGGTCGACACGCCGCCGCTCAGCGTACAGCTTGCGGCGATCTATCCACACAAGCGCTTCCAGGATCCGAAAGTCAGGCTGATGATCGACTACATGGCCGAGCGCTGTCAGCGCTTGATCGGCAAGGCGCTGGAGTAGCGTCTAGAGCGCCGTGCGTTCAGACGAACGCACTAAGGACGCTCTAGCACTTTGATTCTAGAGCATCTTGTCCGCTTTCAGTGATTCCACTGAAAGCGGGATGCTCTAGCCTCTCGTCTTCTCAATACCGGCAATACCGCTGACCTGCTCGACGAGAAAGTCGACCAGCAGGCGAACCCGGGCGATGCCTGCACGCTCGGGAACGATCAGCAGGCTGAGCGGCACCGAAGGCAGCCTGTAGTCCGGCAGGATCGGCAACAGCCGACCACTCGCCAGGAGATCGTCGACGAGCCATTGGTGTGTTGGTGCGATGCCGCGCCCGGCGACCAGCGCCTCGCGGGCGGCAAGCCCATGGTCGACGAGGAACCGCCCGCCAAAGGGTACCGCGTGGCTGCGGCCGTCTGCTCCTTCCAGCGAGATCAGGTCACTGCCTGCGACGTTCGACATGCGGATTCCCTCATGGGCAGCGAGGTCGCGCGGGGCAGCCGGGCACCCACGTGCCGCCAGATAGGCGGGCGCGGCGACGAACAGACGGCGGCTTTCGCCAAGCACCCGGAGCTTCATGGAGCTGTCGGTGAGCGGCCCGAGACGCAGCGCGATATCGACCCCTTCCCGCACCAGATCGATCCGCTCGTCGGTCAGGCTGAGATTGACCTCGATATCAGGATAACGATCCTGAAAGGCGAAGATCAAGCGGGTTGCGTGCAGGACCCCGAAGGCGGCGGTGCAGGATACCCGGATGGTCCCGGCCGAGGCGCCGCGGGTGCTGCGCGCCTCGTCGCCTGCCTGGTCGACTAAGCGTAGGATCTGGATGCTGTTGGCATAGTAACGACTGCCTTCGTCGGTCAACGTGACGCGCCGGGTGGTGCGGCTAAGCAGGGGCACGCCGACGGCTTCCTCCAGCTCCCGCAGATGCCGCGTAACGCTCGACTGGCCGATGCCGAGTTCGCGGGCTACGGCCGACAGGCTGCCGCGCTCGGCGACCCGTACGAAGCTTCGCATGCGTTCCAGCGTCACGTCCGATTTATCCATTTTTCGGCATAATCCTATCCATATTGGATATCTACCGCATGGACAAACGGCGGTCTACCTAAAGTCTCAGTTCACGACTGAAGGATTGCCGACCATGAAAGTTCTGCTTGTCTATGCCCATCCCGAACCGCGTTCGCTGAACGGGACACTGCGCGATGTCGCTGTCAAGGCGCTGGAAGCCGAGGGACACGAGGTGCGCGTCACCGACCTCTATGCCGAAGGATGGAAATCCGAGATCGACCGCGCCGACTTCCCCGCGCTCCTTCCGGATGCCCGGTTCAAGCCAAGCCGTGCCTCGAAGGAAGCCTTCGCGACCAATACCCTGACCGCTGATGTCAGGGCCGAGCAGGAAAAGCTGCTATGGGCCGATACCCTGATCCTGCAGTTTCCGCTGTGGTGGTACTCGATGCCGGCGATCCTGAAAGGCTGGGTCGATCGCGTCTATGCCTATGGCTTCGCCTATGGCGTTGGCGAACACAGCGACAAATACTGGGGCAAGCGGTTCGGCGAGGGAACGCTCGCAGGAAAACGCGCCATGTTGGTGGTGACAACAGGTGGCTGGGAAGAACACTACTCGCCGCGCGGGGTCAACGGACCGATCGACGATCTGCTTTTCCCGATCAATCACGGCGTTCTCTATTATCCCGGCTACGACGTACTTCCGCCTTTTGTCGCCTACCGGGTCGACGGTCTTGACGAAGCCGGTTTCGAAGCGACGGCCGAGCGGCTGAGGCAAAGGATGCGCACGCTAACAACCACGCCGCCTATTCCCTATCGCCGGCAGAATGGCGGCGACTACCTGATCCCGACCCTTGAACTGCGTCCGGATATCGAAGCCGCAGACGCGCGCGGCTTTGCGCTTCACCTGAACGGTGCGATACACCAGGGCAATAGCGCCTGAGCCGTTAGCGTGCAAATTTCGCGACAGCCGGACGACGCGGGCTATCGGGTTGGGCCGGCTGCCGGAAATTCAGCGCCGCCGCCATGACTTCCGCGGCGGCAAGCGCTGCGATGACGGCTGGCCGCTTGTCCTTAACCGTCGTGCCGCCGATCGGGCAGACGAGCCGGTCGAAAAGATCCGGGCGGCCGATCTCACGCGACAACCAGTTCTTGAAGGTCCCGCGTTTCGTCTTCGAGCCGATCATGCCGACATAGGATGCGTCGTCGCGGCGAAGCGCCTCGGCGGCGATCAGGAAGTCGAGCGCGTGGTCGTGCGTCAGGATCACGAAGGCGCTGCCGGGAGGCGCGTCGCGCACGACCGCCTCCGGCATGGCCGTCAGGCAGGTCTCGATGCCGGGAATGTCGGCGACAGCCGAAAGCTCGTTCTCGCGGGTATCGACGAGCACGGTGCGGACCGGAACCAGGGACAGCGCCATGGCCAGCGCATCGCCGACATGGCCGGCGCCGAAGACATAGACATGCGGCCGGCTGGCGATTTCCAGGTCGCTGCGTTCAATCAGCATGGCGGCTTTCTCCCGATCGATGCGTGTGAAGGCGAGCGCCACGCGCCCGCCGCAACACTGGCCGATCTCCGGACCGAGCGGGATGGTCATTGCCTCCAGCGCGTCGCCGCGCTTCAGCGCCCGCCGGCCATGGTCGATCGCCATGTATTCGAGCTGGCCGCCGCCGATCGTGCCGAAGAGGCTATCGGTGGCGACGAGCATCCAGGCATCGGTGTCGCGCGGCGTCGAGCCGGCTGCACCCGTCACTTCCACAAGCACGCAATCCGGCTCGCGTCGGAGAAAGTCCCTGATATCCTCGCGGCTCGCCACCATGACAATCAGCCCCTGTTACCCTTTCTGCCTCGCGGCCGCCCGCAGCCGCTCGATCGCCATCAGCACCCGTTCCGGCGTCGCCGGCGCATCAAGGCGCGGTGCTATACGATACTCCGCAACACTGGCCGCCGCCATCGACAAGGCCTCCAGAACGGAAATGCCGAGCATGAACGGCGGTTCCCCGACCGCCTTCGAACGGCGGATGGTTTCCTCACGGTTGACCGACCATTCGGCAAGCCGTGTGTTGAAGACGCGTGGCCGATCCGACGCAAGCGGGATCTTGTAGGTCGAAGGCGCGTGCGTGCGCAGCCGACCCTTGGCATCCCACCAGAGTTCTTCCGTCGTCAGCCAGCCCATGCCCTGGACGAAGGCGCCTTCCACCTGGCCGAGATCGAGCGCCGGGTTCAGCGAGCGGCCAACGTCGTGCAGGATGTCGGTGCGATCGACCTGGTATTCGCCAGTCAGCGTATCGACGCTGACCTCGGAGCAAGAAGCGCCATAGGCATAGTAGAAGAACGGCCGGCCCCGGCCTTCCGCGCGGTTCCAGTGGATCTTCGGCGTCTTGTAGAAACCGGCAGCCGAAAGCTGGATGCGGGCGCCATAGGCGATCTTGATGAACTCGTTGAAACCAAGGCGTTCGGCGCCGATGCGAACCGTGTTCGGCTCGAAAGCGACGTCGGCCTCAGCAACGTTCCAGCGCTCGGCGGCAAAGCGCACGAGCCTCTCCTTGATCTGCTGGGCGGCGTTGGCGGCCGCCATGCCGTTCAGGTCGGAACCGGAGGAGGCAGCCGTCGCCGACGTGTTCGGCACTTTGCCGGTCGTCGTCGCCGTCACCTTGATCCGGTCGAGGTTGACCTGGAACTCATCGGCAACCACCTGGGCGACCTTGGTGTAGAGCCCCTGCCCCATCTCGGTGCCGCCGTGGTTCAGATGGATCGAGCCATCCGTATAGACGTGCACCAGCGCGCCGGCCTGGTTGTATTCGGTCTTGGTGAAGGAGATGCCGAACTTCACCGGTGTCAGCGCGATGCCGCGCTTGACCACATGGTTTTCGCGGTTGAAGGCGATCACCGCCTCACGACGCTTGGCATAGTCGGCCGAGGTTTCCAGCTCCTCGATGATGCGGCCGATGATGTTGTCTTCAACCGTCTGGTGATAGGGCGTGAGGTTGCGGCCCTCGCCGCCGTAGAAGTTCAGCTTGCGGATTTCGAGCGGATCCTTGCCGACGGCATAGGCGATCTCCTCGATCATGCGTTCGCCGCCGACCATGCCCTGCGGACCGCCGAAACCGCGGAATGCGGTGTTGGAGACCGTGTTGGTCTTCAGCGGCCGCGAGCGCAGGCGCACGTTCGGATAGAAGTAGCAATTGTCGGCGTGGAAGAGCGCCCGGTCGGTGACCGGACCGGAGAGATCGGCCGAATAGCCGCAGCGCGCCGAAAAGACAGCGTCCACCGCCTCGATGCGGCCTTCATCGTCGAAGCCGAGCTTGTAGTCCACATGGAAGTCGTGACGCTTGCCGGTGGCGCTCATGTCATCGTCGCGATCCGGCCGGACCTTGACCGGGCAGCGGTATTTCTTCGCAGCAACCGCTGCAACGGCCGCGAAGATGTTGGCCTGGGTCTCCTTGCCGCCGAAACCGCCGCCCATGCGGCGCACGTTGACGGTGACCGCATTCGACGGCACACCGAGCACGGTCGCAACCATGTGCTGCGTCTCAGCCGGATGCTGCGTCGAGGAGTAGACGAAAACTTCATCGTCCTCGCCGGGGATGGCGAAAGAGATCTGCCCTTCCAGATAGAAGTGATCCTGGCCGCCGATACGCATCTCGCCTTCAAGGATGTTCTTCGCCTTGGCGAAGCCGGCTTCGATGTCGCCCCGCTCGAGCTTCAAGGGATCGATCACCAGCGGGTAGTTGGCGGCCGCCGCTTCCAGGACATCGGTCACATGCGGCAGGTCGCGGTACTCGATTTTGACCTTGGCCGCCGCGCGGCGGGCCGCCTCACGGGAGGTGGCGATGACCGCAAAGATCGGCTGGCCGTGGAACTCCACCTTGTCGGTGACGAAGATCGGCTCGTCGTGCTTGTGGGCCGGGCTAATGTCGTTTTCGCCGGGAATGTCGGCCGCCGTCAGCACGCCGATCACGCCTTCGCTGCTATTTACCGCTTCGAAGTCGATCGAGAGGATATCGGCATGCGCGCGCTGCGACAGGCCGAGATAGCCGTGCAGCGTGCCCTGGGGTTCCGGGATGTCGTCGATATATTCGGCCGTACCCGACACATGCTTGTGGCCGGATTCGTGGCGTTCGTTTTCGTGCACGCCGCCGCGGATGCGGTCGATGGGCTGCATCACGTTCATGGCTTCCTCCCTTAAACCGCGACAGCAATGGTGCGATCGAGGCGGATCTGGCCGCTCGACTGCGTTTCGAGATAGAAGCGGCGAAGCAGGTTCTTCGCCACCAGTTGGCGGTACTCGGCCGAGGCGCGCCAGTCGGTGAGCGGCGTGAAGTCCTCATCGAAAGCGGCGACCGCGCGCTCGATCGTGTCCTCGTTCCATTCCGCGCCCTTCAGCGCCGCCTCGACATTGGCGGCCCGCTTCGGCGTGCCGGCCATACCGCCGAAGGCGATGATCGCATCGGTGATCCGACCGGCGTCGAAGGCGATGTTGAAGCCGCCACAGACGGCGGTGATATCCTCGTCGAGACGCTTCGTCACCTTGTAGACAGCGAGACGGGCATTATCCGAGACGAACGGGATGCGCACGGATTCCACGAACTCGCCTGGCTCGCGATCCTGCTTGCCATAGGCGATGAAGAAATCCTCAAGCACGACCGTGCGACGGCGAGCGCCCTTGCGCAGCGTGATCGAAGCGCCAAGCGCGATCAGGGCCGGCGGCGTGTCGCCAATCGGCGAGCCGTTGGCGATGTTGCCGCCGACGGTGCCCATGTTGCGGACCTGCTGGCCGCCGATGCGGTCCCAGAGCTCCGTCAGTTCGGGGAAATGCGCGACGATAACAGGATAGGCCTCGGCATAGCTCACACCGGCGCCAAGCGTGACGCCATCCGCATCGACCGTGATCCGCCGCAACTCTTCGAGATGGATCAGGTGAATGACCGGAGAGATGTCGCGCATGAACTTCGTGACCCACAGCCCGACGTCGGTCGAGCCGGCAACGATCGTCGCCTTGGGGTTGGCTTCGAACACGGCAGCAAAATCGTCGACCGAACCCGGCAGGATGAAGCGTTCCGTCTCGGAGCCGATTTCCACACGGCGGCCGTCCTGCAGCGACGCCAGTTCCTTGGCGATCCGATCGCGCTCGACCACGAGCGGGTCCTTGCCAACATCGCCGATCGTCGAGATCGCTTCGGCTGCGCGAATGATCGCGGCATAGCCGGTGCACCGACAAAGATTGCCCTGAAGCGCCTTTTCGATTTCGGCGATGGACGGCTTCGGGTTTTCCATCCAAAGGCCATAGAGCGACATCACGAAACCGGGCGTGCAGAAGCCGCACTGCGAAGCGTGCGTGTCGAGCATCGCCTGCTGCACCGGGTGCAGCGGGCCGGCCGGCTGCGCCAGCGAATCCACCGTGACGATATGACAGCCGTCGAGCGAACCGACGAAACGGATGCAGGCATTGACGGATTCATACTTGAGCTTGCCGTCGAGCAAGCGTCCGACGAGCACCGTGCAGGCACCGCAGTCGCCCTCTGCGCAGCCTTCCTTGGTGCCCTTGAGGTTGCGGTCGATGCGCAGGAAATCGAGTAGCGTCTGGACCGGAGAGACGTCGGCAAGTTCGACGAGCCGATGGTTCAGGATGAAGCGGATGGTGTTGCGGATCTGGATCGTCATCGCTTAGCTCCCGCGGTAGGTGGAGTAGCCATAGGGCGAAAGCAGCAGCGGCACGTGGTAGTGGGCGCCCTGGTTCTCGATGCCGAAGCGGATCGGGATCACGTCGAGGAACGGGTTCTCGCCGCGCTTGCTCGCGCCCCCGAGATAGTCGCCGGCATGAAAATGCAGTTCGTAGGTGCCCGTCTGCATGCGCTCGCCACTCAACAGCGGCTCGTCGCAGCGACCATCGTCGTTGGTCTTGACCGATTTGATGTGCGTCTGGCGATCGCTATCGACCCGGTAGAGCTCGATGCGCAGCCCCTCGGCCGGCTTGCCGCTTGCCGTATCCAGCACGTGCGTCGTCAGGCGACCGGCGTTTCCACCATGAGATTGCATTCTTTTCGCTCCTCCCGAAGTCAGCTTTCCACCTCGCAGTATTCCGGCATTCCGGCCCGCTTGGTAGCGAGCGGATCATTCGAGACTTTCAAATTTTTTGGGGGGAATGGCTCGAAACAAATGCGGCTAGAAATTTGCCGCAGAGACGAAAATGTCTGGAGGAGCTGCTTTGATGAGATACCCCCGCGATCTTCACGGCCACGGCCCGAACTTCAAGATCACATGGCCCGACGGCGCCCGGATCGCCGTGCAATTCGTCATCAACTACGAGGAAGGTGGAGAGAACTGCGTGCTGCATGGCGACGCGGCCTCCGAAGCATTCCTGTCGGAAATCGTCGGCGCGCAGGCCTGGCAGGGCCAGCGCCACTGGAACATGGAATCGATCTATGAATATGGCGCGCGTGCCGGCTTCTGGCGGCTGCACCGCATGTTCACCGAACGCGGCGTGCCGGCAACGGTCTATGGCGTCGCCACGGCACTGAAGCGTTCGCCCGAGCAGGTTGCCGCCATGCAGGACGCCGGCTGGGAAATCGCCTCGCACGGTCTCAAATGGATCGAGCACAAGGACTTTTCGCCCGAGCGCGAACGCCAGGAGATCGCCGAGGCTATCCGCCTGCATACCATCGTTACCGGAGAGCGCCCACGTGGCTGGTACACCGGCCGCTGTTCGGACAACACGCTCGACCTCGTGACGGAAGCCGGCGGCTTTGACTACGTGTCCGACGCCTATGCCGACGACCTGCCCTACTGGCATGAACATGCCGGGCGCCATCAACTGGTCATCCCCTATACGCTCGACAGCAACGACATGCGTTTTGCGACGCCGCAGGGTTTCAACAGCGGCGACCAGTTCTTCAGCTACCTCAAGGACAGCTTCGACGTTCTTTACGCCGAAGGAGCGGCCGGCGCGCCGAAGATGTTGAGCATCGGACTACACTGCCGCCTCGTCGGCCGCCCCGGCCGCGCCGCAGCACTTGCCCGCTTCCTCGACTATGTGCAGAGCCACGAGAAGGTCTGGCTCGCAAAGCGCGTCGATATCGCCTGCTACTGGGCCGAGGCCTATCCCTTCAAGGCCTGGGACGATCGCCCGTCGCGGCTTTCTGAAGAAGAGTTTGTCACCCGCTTCGGCGGCGTCTTCGAACATTCGAAGTGGATCGCCAAGCGCGCCTTCCAGGGCGAGCTTTCGCCCGCCAACGACACGGCGATCGGCCTTGCGGCCGCCCTTTCCGCTGTCTTCCGCGAAGCCTCTGCCGAGGAACGGCTCGCCGTTCTGATCGCCCACCCGGACCTCGCTGGCAAGCTGGCGCAAGCCAAGCGTCTCACCGAGAGCTCGACCAACGAGCAGGCCGGTGCCGGCCTCGATGCGCTGACCGATGCCGAGCGCGAGCGCTTCACCACGCTCAACACGGCTTATGTCGAGAAGTTCGGCTTCCCCTTCATCCTGGCGGTCAAGGGACGGACCAAGGGCGAAATCCTTGCGGCCTTCGAAGGCCGGGTCGAAAACGACCGCGAGACGGAATTCGAGACGGCGTGCCGGCAGGTGGAGCGGATCGCCTATCTGCGCCTCAAGGACATGCTGCCGAGCTGAGGGCCTCGCGATGACGACCGACGGCGTGAGCCCGCCCGAATTCGCGCTGAATGCGATCAACCTCGCCTCCGCCGCTCTCGGCGCGAGGCCGGTCTTCGCAACCGACGAGTTCTTCGCGCCGCTCGAGCGCATGCTTCAAGACGCGCCGCCGGTCTATCATCCCGGTGTCTATGACGAGAACGGCAAGTGGATGGACGGCTGGGAGACGCGGCGTCGCCGCGGCCCCGGCAACGATCATGCCATCATCGCGCTTGCCGCAAACGGTCGTATCCGCGGCTTCGAGGTCGATACGGCGCATTTCACCGGCAACTATCCGAGCGCCTGCGCCATCGACGCCTGTCTGGCGCCCGATGGACCGGATGAGCGGACGACCTGGACGGAACTTGTCTGCGCGCGGCCGCTCGGGCCGAGTGCGCTTCATCATTTCGAGGCCAGGTCGGAAGCGGTCTGGAGCCATGTCCGCCTGCGCATCTATCCCGATGGCGGCATCGCCCGCCTCAAGGTTTACGGCACGCCCGCCCTGGACCGGGCGGCGATCGGCGACACGGCAGTCGATCTCGCCTCGTCGCTGCTCGGCGGCCGCATCATCGCGTATTCGAACGGGCACTACGGCCACCAGCGGCTGCTTGCGCCCGGACGCGGCATCAACATGGGCGACGGCTGGGAGACGCGCCGCCGGCGCGAGCCCGGCAACGACTGGATCGTGGTGAAACTTGCCGCGCGCGGTGCGGTCGAGCGGATCGTGGTCGACACCGCCCACTTCAAGGGAAACTACCCGGACGCCTGCTCGCTGCAGGCAGCCGACCTCAGCGCAGCCACGTGCGAGCTGGCTGCCTCGATCACCGCATCGTCGATGTTCTGGCGCGAGGTTCTGCCGCAGCAGAAGCTCTCGGCCGACAGCCTGCACACCTACGGAGCAAACGAGTTCAAAGCGCCGGGCCCTGTAACCCATGTGCGTTTCAACATCTTCCCCGATGGCGGCGTCAGCCGGTTGCGTGTCTTCGGGCGTATTGCGAAAGCCGGCAGCCCCTAGATCGTTTCGCAGAGGAAACGAAATGATCGGACCTGAACCGCAAGTTCCAGGGAAGCGCTTTCCCTGGAATTGCTGCCATCGATCAACATTGCACGGAGGAGCGTCGCATGAAGGAGATCGTCATACAGCCACTGACCCGGGAGGCCTTTGCGCCCTACGGCGACGTAATCGAAACGGAGAACGCCCACAACTTCCCCATCAACGGTGGCAAATGCACCCGCTATCACGATCTCGCCAAGATCGAAACGACGGGCGAGAAGGCCCGGCCGATGATCAGCCTGGTGCGCGGCGAACCCTATCCGCTGCCACTCAAGCTCACCATGGTCGAGCGCCATCCGCTCGGCAGTCAGGCGTTCATCCCCTTGAGCGACAATCCGTTCCTCGTCGTCGTCTCCCGGGAAACCGACGAAGGCCCGAGTGAACCGATCGCCTTCAAGACCACACCGGGCCAAGGCGTGAACATCGCCCGCAATGTCTGGCACGGCATCCTGACACCACTCGAAGATGTCTCGGATTTCGCGGTTGTCGACCGCGGCGGCGAAGGCGTCAATCTGGAGGAACACTTCTTCAAGGAGCCGTTCCTGATTGTATGAATGAACGAATGGCCCGGTCAACTGACCGGGTCATCGGTGCGTGGGTCACGGGGCGTACCGTAGGGCTCAACTGTTTTCCTGATGCCCATCAATCGACATCAGTAGCCGCCATCCCGACGGAACTTCGTCGGCGTGTATCCCGTCACCCGGCGGAAATCGCGCGAGAAATGATAGGGATCGGGATAGCCGCATACCGCCGCCACCGCGGAAACCTTCGCATCGCGGCCGATCAGCAGGCGTTTCGCCTGGTTGATGCGCTCGTGGCGCAGCCAGTCCATCGGCGTCGTGCCCACCATATCGCGAAAGCGACGAAAGAGTTGCGACTGGCTAAGCCGCGCTAGGGCCGCGAGATCATCGATCGTCCAGGCGCGGGCGAGATCGTCACGCATCGCTGAAAGAACAGCCAACAAACGATCCTCGCCCGGTGCATCCTCGCCCGGCTCACGGCCGGTCAGACGCGGACCGATCATGTCCACGATCAGCCCGGAGATAGCCGCACTCGCCAAGGCATCGGTCGCAGGCGAGCGTTCCGCAAGAAACCCGCTCACGGCCTCAAAGGCAGCGCGTGCCGTCTGCGTATCCCTCGGCGCGAACAATGGCGACTGCTGGACACCCAGGAACTGGTAGAGCGCATCGAGACCGTGCCCCTCGATTCCCATCCAGAGATAGCGCCAGTTTTCGCCGTCGGGCGCGCAGCTGTGCGCATAGGCCTGCGCGGTATCGAGCCAGGCGACATTGCCCGTTTCGGCCAGGAACCGTTGACCGCGCACCTCTATCAGCCCGCGGCCGCCGGTGGTGTAGACAAAGACATGCTGGTGGAACCGCTTGCGGATCGGCGCTTCCTCAGGATGGGCGGTCCGGCTTCCGGCGACCAGCGCCAGATAGGGAAACGCATCGGCAAATTTGGCCGGCGTATGGAAATGGATCTCTTCGTTTTCAGACAGCATCCGCGTTTTCTGTCAGTCAATGCGAGTTTTGTCCATCATCTTGCGACAGCGCACCATTCCCAACGAGACCGTGGCGACGCTATCATGCAGCTTTATGCACGGAGTATTGCCCATGACCGAAGCCACGCCGAACGGCGAAGCCGCAAAGCTGACCTTCGCGCCGTTGTCCCCGGATTTTGCCCGCGATCCCTACCCGACCTACCGCGCCTTGCGTGAGAAGGAAGGGCTGCATTACTTCCCAGACCTCGACATCTGGCTGGCTTCGCGCTTCGAGGATGTCTCGGCGATCGTCATGGACAAGCGGATGGTGCGCTCGCTCGAGGACATTGCGACCGCCGAGGAGCTTGCGAAACTGCAGCGTGCCGGTAACTGGCATGACATGCCGCACCACGAGCGCTTCGTCCAGTTCAGCCTGCTCGACAGCGACGGCGCCGTGCACGACCGGCTGCGCAAGCAGGTGTTCAAGCTGTTCACGCCTGCCATGATCGCCAAGCTGCGCGACCAGATCCAGGCCTATGTCGACCGCCTGATCGACAGCCTTGCAGATCGCGGCGAGATCGATTTCGTCGACGACCTCGCCGCCCACGTTCCCGGCCATATCATCGGCCGCCTGCTCGGCGTGCCGGACGAAGACTGTCCGCAGCTCCGCATCTGGTCGGAAAACATCGTGCAGTTCTTCGACGTCGACCGTTCCGACGCGCGCAAGAAGATCGCCGAAGACAACACCACCGAGTTCTACGAGTATCTGACGGCGCTGAAGGCCGAGCGCGAGCGCGCGCCGAACGATGATCTCATCTCGGTGCTGATCGAGGCGGAGCGCTCCGGCGCAATGAACTTCGACGAATTCATCTCGACCTGCATGCTGATCCTGATGGCGGGCCACGGCTCGACGATCGACGTGCTCGGCAGCGGCATGCATGCGCTCTTGCGCTTTCCCGAGCAGATGGCGCGGCTGAGGAACGAACCCGGCCTGATCCAGACCGGCGTACAGGAGATGTTCCGCTACGAATCCCCGCTTCCCTTCTTCCACCGGCATTGCGTCGAGGACGTCGAGATCTGCGGCCGGCGTTTCGAACGCGGCACCAAGTTCGGCCTGCTCTACGGTGCTGCCAACCGCGACCCCAAGCAATTCGACAACGCCGACACCTTCGATATCGGCCGCACGCCCAACCGGCACCTGGCCTTCGGCGGCGGCGTGCACTTCTGTCTCGGCAACCACCTCGCGCGGCTCGACATGGATATCATCTTCAGCACCCTGCTTCGCCGCTTCCCGACCATCGAACTCGCCGAGCGGGAACCGGAATACAAGCGCGGCCTTTCGGTGCGCGGCCCCAAGCGGCTGAAGATTGCCATCCGGCAAGCCTGACCCGCACTGAAACCGACATTCTAAGAACCGGAGAATACCCATGCCCAAGATCGTCTTCATCGACGCGGACGGCACGACCAAAGAAGTGCAGGCGGAGGTCGGCCAATCGCTGATGTCCGCGGCGGTGCAGAACGGCATCGATGCCATTGCCGCCGAATGCGGCGGTTCCTGCGCCTGCGGCACCTGCCACTGTTACATCGACGGCGAATGGGCCGAACGATTGCCGGCACCCGATTTCCAGGAGCAGGACATGATCGAGTGCGTGGTCAATCCCAACGAGCGCAGCCGCCTGAGCTGTCAGATCACGGTCTCGGCCGAGTTCGATGGCCTGGTGGTGCATCTGCCGGCCGGGCAATACTGAGCAAGTCCAGGAAAAGTGTGAAACGGTTTTCCGCCCGGATTCGCGTACCTTAAAAAGTCAGATCAGGTAGAAAAAGGCCGGGGCAACATTTTCGTTGCTCCGGCCAGCACTTACGGGGAAGTTCTGATTGGCCGAGGCGACGATGCCCCGGCCAAATTTCGTATTACTCGGCAAAGAACGCGAAGCGCACGATGAACAGGGCGGCGACGATCTGGGTGGCCGGGTGGATGACGCTCCACTTTCCGGTGCAGACCTTCAAGACGACGTAGCTCACGAAGCCGAAGGCGAGGCCGTTGGCGATCGAGTAGGTGAAGGGCATGGCGAGCGCGGTGAGCGCAGCCGGTGCCGCTTCCGTCAGGTCGTCCCAGTCGACTTCGGTCAGTTCGCGCATCATCAGGCCGGCGACATAGAGCAGAGCCGGAGCCGTCGCATAGGACGGGACGGCCGCTGCCAGCGGCGAGAAGAACAGTGCTGCCAGGAACAGCACGCAGACGGTGAGCGCGGTCAGGCCGGTGCGGCCGCCTGCCTGAACGCCCGAGGCGCTTTCGACATAGGCAGTCGTGCTGCTGGTGCCGATCAGCGAGCCGGCGACGATCGCGGTGCTGTCGGCCAGAAGCGCGCGGCCGAGACGGTTCGGCTTGCCCTCTTCGACCAGCTTCGCGCGCTTGGCGACACCGATCAGCGTGCCGGTGGCGTCGAAGACTTCCACGAGCACGAAGACGAGGATGACATGCAGCAGGCCGCCATGCAGAGCGCCCATGATGTCGAGCTGCAGGAAGGTCGGCGCAATGCTCGGCGGCGTCGAGACGATGCCCTTGAACTCGCTGACGCCAAGGATCATCGACAGAACCGTGACGACCAGGATGCCGATCAGGATCGAGCCGCGAACCTTCAGCGCATCGAGCACGGCGATCACGAAGAAGCCGAGGATGGCGAGAAGCGGACCGGTCTGCTTGAGATCGCCGAGGCCGACGAGCGTTGCCGGATTGTCGACGACGATACCGGCGTTCTTCAAGGCGATGATGCCGAGGAAGAGGCCGATACCGGTGGCAATCGCGCTTCTCAGCGAATGCGGAATGCCCGCAATCAGCCAGCTTCGCACCCCGGTCACGGTGAGGATCAGGAAGATCACGCCCGAGATGAAGACCGCGCCCAGCGCCTGTTGCCAGGTGAAGCCGAGGGCAGCGACGACGGTGAAGGCGAAGAAGGCGTTGAGGCCCATGCCGGGCGCCATGCCGATCGGCCAGTTGGCGACGAGCGCCATGACGGCGGAGCCGAGTGCGGCGGCGATACAGGTTGCGACGAAGACGGCATCCCTATCCATGCCCGTGCTCGACAGGATGTCGGGGTTGACGAAGATGATGTAGGACATCGTCAGGAATGTCGTGATACCGGCGATCACCTCGGTGCGCGCCGTCGTCTGATGCTCTTTCAGCTTGAATAGTCGTTCAAACATCTTTCCTCCCTTGGCGGCGTCACCACGACGCAGCCGAACGACAGTGACCGGGAAACCGTCTCCTCCAGTTCCCGACCAGTGCATTTCGAACGCCCGGAGTTTCCGGAGCGATCGCTTCGCTTAAGGCTTCGTGCCGGCTGGCGATCGTCCGCCCTCTTTCGGACGACGCGAATGCCTTTTGCACAGCCTTGGGATTGTGCGACTTCCGGAGCCGGACCGCTAGCCGTCCATTCCCGGGATCGGTGATGAAAGACTTTCAAATTTTTCGGAGCATTTGGGGGGCCGAAACTGCGTGTTTCGCGTGTTCACCACCATCGGGGTGTGCCAAGAAACTCTCGACAAAATATGTTGAAAGGTCCTCTTGACCTTCCAACGATGGGAACCGCCATGTTTCTCTCACAACGAAACGAAGGAGACAAGCATGCAGAACTACAAGATCGACAACATGACCTGCGGCCACTGCGCCGGTGCCGTCCAAAAGGCGATCCTGAGCGTCGATCCGCAGGCTACGATCAAGGTCGATCTCGGCAACCGGGAAGTCAGCGTCGAGACCGTTGCCGGTGCGGGCCCGATCGCCGACGCCTTGAGGGCCGCCGGCTACGAAAGCCGTGCGCTCTAGACGATGGGCCGCGCCGTGGACCATCCACGGCCCAACTGGGTGGCAACGAATGCCCCGCCCGAAGCGCTTGGGCGGCTTTTCGGCCGCTGGTCGAGAAGTTCGCCGCCGCCTTTGCCGCAGACGTCGAGCCCGGACTTGCCGCCTTCATGACCGACTCCCAGGTTCCGTGGGACCTCGAGGCGCTTCAGGGCGAGGTGGGCAAGCCCGCCTGGAAGGAAAAGCCGAGCTGGTATCTCGCCACCGAGGACCGCATGATCCCGGTCGACGGAACGAAACGCAGCCTCCGACCGCAGCGCCGCTCGGGGGCTGCTTTTGCGATCGACAGCTAACCCCGCAGAATACCGCCTCCAGATGGACGAAAGTGCGGACGGCACTTTTGCTGCTTTCCTTGCCTGCGGGCATCGACCCGAAGGCAAGACGCCGGTCCCCGCAAAGTTGTCTGCAACGTCCAGCGTCCATTATCCCCGGCTCTCGAGCCTGTCTCGGCAGGTCCTAGAAGCCTTTCCCATCAACGGCACCGGCATAACCGCCGAACTCTAGGGGCGAGCGAGCAGCACGGTCATGCCAGGCTCGAGATCGCTCGTGGGCATATCTGCCTCCAAGCGAACACGGAAGCTATTGAGGTCATGGTCTCCGACAGCCCGCGCCGCTCGCCATGTCGCGAACTCGCCCAACGGCCGAAGTTCCGTCACATGTGCGGGAACAGACGGCCCGTTCGGCGTCGAAAGCGTTACGGGGGTGCCGACCGTCATGCCGCAGAGATCATCCTCACGCACGGTGAAGGCAAACCACGACCGGTCATCGACGTCCATCGTCACGACAGGTTTTCCCGGCCCGATGATCTCTCCAAGTTCGGCGACGCGGATGTTGATCGTGCCATCGGCTGGCGCAACGAGCCTTGTCTCATCGAGCTTGGCTTGAATACTGGCCACCGTCGCCTCGGCAAGTGCGACCCTGGCGTCCGCGAGCGCCCGCTCTTCAACAGTAGGACCCGCATTCGCTGCCTCTGCCTGGGCGCGTTTTACCTCCAGATCTGCCTCGCCCTTGGCGAGCGAGGCAGCGGCTTCGTCGGCTGTTTGCCGACTTGCGAAGTTTTTGGCCGCAAGTGCGGTCGCCCGGTCGTTCTCCTGTCGTGCAAGGACCAGGTTTGCCTCGGCCGTGCGCACGGCCTCCACTGCAATATCAACCTGTTCGCGCCTGACGCCGGAATAGATCCGGTCGCGCTCTGCCTTCGCGCTCGCGGCCGCCGCCCTCGCCTCTCCGGCAAGCGCTGACAGATCTGGATTGTCCAATACCGCGATTATGTCGCCTTTACGCACCTTCTGCCCCGGTTTTACGTCAACGCTGGCGAGGCGGCCGGATGTCTCGGGAGCGATGCGGATTTCCGTTCGCCTGACCATGCCGGCGATAGCCTCTCTGTCCGCCGCCGCTGCAAACGACGCGGCGGATGCCGAGAGGGCCAGTGCGGTCGCGGCAATGATCGGTAGGCACATGGATCTAGCGTTCATTGACGCCCCTCCGTGAAGTGACGAACCGAGCGGAGATCATGGCCAGGGCGGCATAGATGAATGCCAGCATCCAGAGCCGCGCCCAGTCCTTGAAGACGTCGCCGAAGGCGGCCCCCATCTGGTTTGCTCGAACCAGCGCATCGATCCCCGACGTGCTTGGAAGGGCATAGCTTGCGGCCCGCAACCCCGGCGGGATCGCCTCCGGTGGCCAGGCGACGCCCACAAGGAAGAACAGCGGCAGGCTGATCGCTATGAACAGCAGGACGGCGGTCTCTCGGCGTTTGAACCAGCTCCCTGCAAACTGGCCCAGGAAGCTGACCGAGAGAATGAAGGGAACCGCGAGAACGAAAAGGTCCAGCACCCGGTTCGTGGCGGAAAATCCGTAGACTCTCGGCAGGACGACGAGAAAGAACACGTAGGCTGGCAATGCCAGCAGAAGATGCGCAAGCGCCTGGCCGAGAACCGATTTTACCGCGCTACGGCTTCGCCGCGCCTCATGCCCGCCGCGTTCGAACGCTACCCCGCCAATCGTCGCCGTGCCCATCAGCAAGGTCTGCTGCAAGATCAGGACGAAGGCAGCCGGCACGACATAACTGCCATAGCCACCCGTCGGATTGAACAGCGGCTGGTTGAGAATCTCGACCGGCGAACTGACGGACAAAGCTGCCCGATAGCGGCTTCCTTCGGCGCGTGCGCTCTGCGTGGAGAGGTCGGAGCGAACCGAACCGACAGACTCCTGAATGCCCTGAAGCGTCCGACTGTAAAGCAGGAAGTATGTGGAATCGACAAAGGCGGGCAAACGCGCCGTGGCCCCCTTCATGACCTCCCGCTCGGTACCGGCAGGAATGCTCAGGATACCGAACACCTGCCGCCGGGCGAGGGCCATCTGCGCTTCGGCAAGGGTCGTTGGACGGGCTGCAACTTCGACCGCTTCGTGTCCATCCAGTGCCTGGACGATCGTGAGGCTGATGTCCGAGTGGTCGTCGTCGACGACAGCGATCGGAATGTTCCGGATGAGTTGCCCGACATAGGGCTGCGGGTAAAACAGACCGTAGATGATCGGGCCGAGAACGATGAGGCCGAAAGCGCCGCGGTCTCGCAGGACGCGGCCATATTCGTCCGCGAGCGCGCGGGCGACGCTGATCCTGCCTGATCGCCGTGGTTCGACCGCCTCATCCGCGGTGGGCAAGGGTCTGTTCGCGATCGCGCGCAACCGAAGCCATGAGAACAAGAAATAGAGTGCTGCGAGAGCGCCAAGTGCCATGAAGGGCGTAATCGAATCCTGCTCAGGTACACCGCGGGCCGCCTGGTCGAACAGGACCTGAATGTACCAGCGCAGCGGCAGCAGCATCCCCCAGCTTTGGGCGAAGGTATTCATTGCCAGGATCGGGAAACCCACGCCGGCATAACCGAAAGCCGGAGAACAAAAGATACCGGTCAGGCTGAGGCCGGACGCGAGGTTTCTCACGAGCAGTTGAAAAAGAGCGCCGACCGAGAGATAGGCCATGATGAGAAGGCATGCAGCGGCGGCGACCAGGACCGGATTGCCGCGGAACGGGATCTCGTAGAGGCCGTGAATGATGCCGAGCACGACGGCCATCATCAGCAGGAAGATCGCCAAATACGGCAGCAACTTGCCGACGAGAGCCGTGAGGCTGTTGCCTCCGGCCGTGGCAAGCCATTCGCTCATGCTGCGCGATCCGAATTCCGACCCGACAGCATAACCGCCCGCGATCGCGACAACGACATGAAGCACCGTCGGCAATATGGCGCGAAGCAGAAACTGCGCATAGTTCAGGGCCGGATTGGTCAGGACATATTGCTCGACGACGAGCGGGCCCGGCCTGAAGCCCGGGCTTACCGCGCCGCGTGGCAGCTCGGCGATCGCCGCCGAAACCGCCGACTGCAAGGAGGTCGAGGCGACGTTCCCGGGTGTGAAATACTGCTTGTTGAAGAACACCACGATCTGCGGCCGTCGCCCGGCCATGATGTCACGCTCGAGATCCTTGGGAATATAGACGGCAGCAATCGCCTCACCCGATCGCACCGCGTGCATGGCGCCGCTAAGATCAAAGGACCGCCTGTCGACGTTGACCCCGGGAGCGGCGCTGATTGCCTGTACGAAGGTCATCGAGGTTCTCGACCGATCCTGATCGACCACGTCGACGTGAAGGTTGCGGATGACCGCATTTCCGAAAGTTGCGGCAAGCAGCGAGAAAGCCAGAAGCGGGATGCCCACCACCAGAAGCAGGGCCACCTTGTCCCGCCACATCCACAGGACTTCCCGGGCGGCAACCGCAACGAGCCCGCGAGGCTGAGCGGCCGTCATCACCGTGTGTCCGCCCAGTCGGCATAGGCGCTCATGCCCGGCCTCAGTGTGGCGATCTTTTCGACCGGATAGGCCCGAACTTCGAAGGTTCTGAGGTCGAAGTCACCGGTCGCCCGCGTTGCGCGCCAGCCGGCATATTCGCCGCGCGTCGCAATCGTGCGGACCTCGACTTCCACGGGGCTGTCACCGAGCGCTGGAATTTTCACCTGGAAATGGTCACCCACCTTCAGGCCCTTCACGAGATCCTCTCGAAGGTCGAAGCGTACCCAGATGTCGGAAAGATCGACGAGTGAGAGCAGAGGCACGCCAGGCGAGACATACTCCCCCAGTTCGGTGGCAATCTGGTAAACCTGCCCGGCGATAGGCGCGGTCACTGTCAACTCCGCGACCTGCGCTTTCAACGTCGCGATTGCGGCCTCCGCCTTCGCCACGGCCGCCTTCGCGACACCGCGCTCCTCTGGCGTGTAACCGGCCACAGCCTCGTCGTAGGCGAGTTTGGCCTGCTCGCTCGACCGTTTGGCGACATCGAGATTTGCCGTTGCCTGGTCGAGGTTCTGAACCGACGCGTGTTCGCCCTGGGTCAACTGCAGAGTGCGATCATAGGTCTGCTGTGCCAGCGTCAGGCTTGCCTCGCTGGCGGCGACCGCAGCCTTGCGTTCCGCCACCACCTCTGCCCTTGTGCCGACTTCGATCCGATTGAGGTCGGCCACCGCGACGGCGCGAGCGGCCTCGGCCTCCTGCAGCTTCATCAGCAGTTCGGGATTGCTGATCGAGGCAAGGGTCTGTCCCGCCTTGATATCCTCGCCGCGTGAGACCGGTCGCTCGCCGATGCGCCCGTCCACACGGGCGGCGATATCGATGCGGGTCGCGTCCGCCTCTCCCTGGACCAGCAGCGGCTGTGGCTGGACGAGGTACCAGAGGGACAATCCGACGATCGCCAGCGTGAACACCGCGACGATGAGCGCGGCAGCGATCGGCGGCTTCCCGCGCAGGCCCGCTTCGGTCGCGTCGGAAGGAACATTTTCTGGATCGTCGGGCCCACGAAGCTGGACGTTCGGGTCCACCGCCTCGTTTCGGTCCGTCGTCTTTTCCATCGCGCTTGCCGCGCCATCGGAACTGCGGTCAGTTTCTGAAACACCGTTGCCTGCGCTGCGTGACGTATCTACCACTGCACCGTCTCCACTTCGGCTTGCCCACAGCTCCAAGCACGGCAAAGCCCTGCTTCGTCCTGGGTGGCGAGGCCTTCGCCCGAGGAGCAAATGGTGCCCGCGTGATGTCGGAGACGTCAACAGGAAAAACCGGTCAAGCGCCGATCACGTGCTTGCACGGCACAAATGGAGAAGGCGCTGATTTCTGCCGCGTCGGACTTGCCGGGATGATCTTTCCTGGACTCGAGACCATCGCATCACCGATCAGAACGCGGTTACGGGTTCGCATGGGCGCATATCCAGCTAAACACCCCAAACCACGGCCTGTTCATGTCGATGGATGAGGTGCTGAAGCTGGTCGAAGCTGTGGCGGATGTGTTGCGAGAATTTTTCGATGGCCGGGGTATGCGCCGAGGTCGCGCGCCTCAGAAGCCCAAGGGCACGTTCCGGGTGCGGGACGGAAACCGGAAGTGCCGTGATCGATTTTTCGTTGCGTAGCGCGAAGACGACGCTGTGCGGAAGCACAGTCAAGGCGTCGATACCCTTCAGATAGTTGACGAGGCTCATCAGCGAGCCGCCTGTGTAGCGTATCTTGATCTCGGTCGCCCCGAAAGAGAGCAGCAGGCTATGGAGATCCGCAAGCAGCGGGCTTCCCGGCGGCGGCGCCACCCAGGGATATTCGAGTAGCTGAGACGGCTGCGGCCGTCGCTTCAACAGAAGCGGATGCGTGACCCGGCAGGCGACGACGTTTCGACCGGGAAGCACCTTCTGGAACGCCAAGCCCGATCCCTCCTCAAGAATATCGAGCGGGCAGATAGCAAGATCGATCTGATCACCCTTCAGGGCAGCGCGCAGGTCGGCCATGTAGCCGTAGCTCTGGTCAATCCTGACGTCGGGGTTTTGTGCCTGGAAGTCTGCGATCATCGGCGCGATCAAGGCGTCCATGAAAAATGGCGTGCCGCCCACGCGCACCAGACCGCTTTTGCCGAGGCGAAAGCTCTCGATCGTATCGGACGCCTTGCGTGAGGCCGACAGCATGACCTGGCCATGATCGGCGAGCGCGCGCCCGAGCGGCGTCGGTTGCAGCGGCCGCCGCCCTTTGACGAAAAGCGGTTCGCCCAGGCGCTTTTCGAGCATGGCAATGGTGCGCGAGATCGCCGGCTGCGACAGTCCGAGCAGCGCTGCCCCTTCGGTGACACCGCCGGCTTTCACGACTGCAGCGAGCTGAACAAGATGGCGTTCGTCTATCTTCATAACAATTGATTATATTAACTCAGAGTAAAATCATCAATCGCGCCAGATGCCCGTGTTAGCTTTCATTTCAGCCAAGTGTCTGGAGGAGTGTGATGCGGGGCGCGATGGTTTCGAATCCCAATGAAGCAGCCTTCACCGAGGCTTTCGCACAGCGAATATCGAAAGCCGACGACGGCTCGCTGCCGCTGGTGCTGCGCACGGTCGTCACCCACCTTCACGGGCTTATCAGGGAATTGCGTCCCAGCGCAGCCGACTGGCGCAAAATGATCGAGTTTCTGACCGAGGTTGGTCACACCACGGACGAGCGGCGGCAGGAGTGGGGTCTGCTGTTCGACCTGCTTGGCGCTTCGGCGCTGGTCGATGAGATCAACTCCCGTCGCCCGAAACAGGCGACACCCAATACGGTCCGTGGGCCGTTCTTTCGCGCCGACACGCCGAAACGCATATCCGGCAGCAACATCTCGCTCGATGGCGTCGGCGAGCGGCTGGCGGTCTTCGGGCAATTGCTCGATCTCGACGGCCACCCGATCGAGGGCGCGGAGGTCACGACCTGGCAGGCGAACGCCGCAGGTTTCTACGAGAACCAGCAACCGGACCTGCAACCGGAGTTTAATTTGCGCGGCGTCTTCAAGACCGATCGCGAAGGGCGGTTCGACTACCTGACGGTGCGCCCCGCCGGCTACAGCGTCCCGGAAGACGGGCCGGTGGGCAAGCTCCTTGGCCAGGCGGGTTGTTCGCTCCGGCGCCCAGCCCATCTACATTTCATCGTCACCGCTCCAGGTTTCCAGACGATTACGACGCATATCTACGACGGCAGCGATCCTCATATCGACGAGGACGCGATCTTCGGCGTCAAGCCGGAACTGGTGCACGAATTCAAATGCTCCGACATCGGCGGCAAGCCCGGCGGCTGGCGGCTGGACTTCAAGTTCCTGATGGCGAGGGCAAGGGAAGGATCTGGGTCGTGAGGAACAATTTCACCTACCAGGGCAGTGCGGCGCACATCGTCTTTGGCGAAGGCAGGAGCCGCGAGGCCGGAGCCTGGGTCGAAAAGCTTGGGTGCAGCCGAGCGTTGGTGCTCTCAACACCGCAGCAACGGGCAGACGCGGAAGCATTGGCGGAGCGGCTCGGGCCACTTGCCGCAGGCGTTTTTGCCGGGGCCGTGATGCATACGCCAGTCGAGGTCACGGCAAAGGCGATGGAAGCGGTCAACCAAAGCGGCGCCGACTGTGTCGTCTCCCTTGGCGGCGGATCCACCACCGGGCTCGGCAAGGCGATCGCCTACCGCACCGATCTGCCTCAAGTCGTTATCCCGACCACCTACGCCGGTTCGGAAGTAACGCCGATCCTCGGACAGACGGAAGGCGGCCGAAAGACGACCGACAGGCATCCTTCGATCCTGCCGGAGGTGGTGATTTACGATCCCGAGCTGACTCTCGGCCTGCCGGTCGGCATGAGCGTTGCCAGCGCGCTCAACGCCATGGCCCATGCGGTCGAAGCGCTTTATGCGCAGGATCGTAACCCGATCTCTTCGCTGATGGCGAAAGAAGGCTTGTCAGCCTTCAAGACGAGCCTGCCGACGATCATTGGGACGCCGCGCGATCGCGAGGCACGGGCCGAAGCGCTTTACGGCGCCTGGCTCTCGGGCACCGTGCTCGGCGCGGTCGGCATGGCGCTGCATCACAAGATTTGCCACACGCTCGGCGGCACCTTCGATACGCCGCACGCGGAAACCCACACGATCATGCTGCCGCATACGGCGGCCTACAACGCCGCGGCCGTGCCTGAGCTGCTTGAACCTGTGGCCCGGACCTTCGGCGGATCGGTTGGCGGCGGCTTGTGGGATTTCGCAAAGTCGCTCGGTGCGCCGCTGGCCTTGAAGGACCTCGGCCTTTTGGAGGCCGATCTGGATCGGACCGCCGAGATTGCGACCGAAAACCCCTACTGGAACCCACGCCCGATCGACCGCCAGTCCATTCGGGCGCTGCTGCAAGATGCCTGGGAGGGCAGCCGGCCGACGAACTGACGAGACCCTTCGGGAGGAAGGGCATTGGGAGGAGGAACCATGCTGACGAGACGCGATTTTCTGAAGACGACAGCCGCAGGTGGCGCAGTCGCCTTTTCATCCGGACTTGCGATGCCGGCGATTGCCAAGGACACGGCGATCAAGCTTGGTTATGTGAGCCCGCAAACCGGGCCGCTCGCTGCCTTCGGCGAAGCCGACAAATTCGTCATCGACGCGTTTCTGGCGGCGACCAAGGCCAAGGGCCAAAACTTCGAGGTTGTCGTCAAGGACAGCCAGTCGAACCCGAACCGGGCGGCGGAAGTCGCCAAGCAGCTGATCGTCGATGACGAGGTCAATCTGGTTCTGGTCGCCTCGACACCCGAAACCACGAACCCTGTTGCAACCACCTGCGAAGCCGAACAGATGCCCTGCATTTCGACGGTTGCGCCGTGGCAGCCCTGGTTCATCGGCCAACAGGGTAACCCAAGCGATCCCGCTTCGTGGAAACCGTTCGACTATGCCTATCACTTCTTCTGGGGCCTCGAGGATGTGATCGCCGTCTTCACCAATATGTGGGCCCAGGTCGAGACGAACCACAAAGTCGGCGGCCTCTTCCCCAATGACGGTGACGGCAATGCCTGGGGCGACGGGACCGTGGGTTTCCCGCCGGTCCTCGAAAAGCTTGGCTACGGGCTCACCGACCCCGGCCGTTACCAGAACATGACGGACGATTTCTCTGCCCAGATCAATGCGTTCAAATCGGCTGGATGCGAGATCGTTACCGGCGTGGTCATCCCTCCTGACTTCACGACCTTCTGGAACCAGGCAAAGCAGCAGGGTTTCGTGCCGAAGGTCGCCTCGATCGGGAAGGCATTGCTGTTCCCGCACGCGGTCGAAGCGCTAGGCAAGGCCGGGCACAATCTCTCGTCCGAAGTCTGGTGGTCGCCGAGCCACCCCTTCGCCTCGTCGCTGACAGGCGAGACATCCGCTCAAGTGGCCGACGCTTTCACCAAGGCGACCGGCCGGCCATGGACGCAGCCGATCGGCTTTGCCCACGCCCTCTTCGAATTGGCCGTCGACGCCGTTACGCGGGCCGACGACCCGACGGACGGCGATGCAGTGGCCCAGGCAATCGCCGCCACAAAACTCGATACGCTCGTCGGTCCCATTGCATGGGACGGCAAGGGACTGCCGCCGTTTGCTGCCCGCAACGTCGCCAAGACGCCGCTCGTCGGCGGTCAGTGGCGGCTGAAGGACGCCGGCGGCTACGACCTCGTCATTACCGACAACAAGACGGCGCCGAACATCCCCGCCGGTGGAAAAATGGAAGCGATCGTTTAAGCGCCTGATGGCGTGGGACTGTGACCGAGGAGGGTCAGGCATGTCTCTGTTAGAGCTCGAGCGGGTCTCGAAGCGCTTCGGCGCGCTGACCGTCGCCGACGAGATCAGCTTTTCGGTCGGCGAGGGTGAGGCGCTGGGCATCATCGGGCCAAACGGCGCCGGCAAGTCGACGCTGTTCAATCTGATTACCGGCAACATCGCCGCCGACAGCGGCACGGTCCGCTTCGGCGGCGTGGATGTCACCCGAACGCCGCCGATGGCGCGCTGTCTTTCGGGCATGGGGCGGACCTTCCAGATCCCGCAACCCTTCGAAAAGCTGACAGTCTTTGAGAACCTGCTCGTCGCGGGCAGTTTTGGCACGCGGCGGCGCGAGGCGGAAGCCTGTGACCGCTGCGCCGAAATCCTGGTGGACACCGGCCTGTTCGAGAAGGCGAATGTACTGGCCGGCGGCCTCACCCTTCTGCAGCGCAAGCGGCTGGAACTGGCAAGGGCGCTTGCCACCGAACCCCGGCTGTTGCTGCTGGACGAGATCGCCGGCGGTTTGACGGAAGCCGAATGCCACCAACTGGTCGCGACCATCAGTGCCATCCAGCAAAAGGGCGTTGCCGTCATCTGGATCGAACATGTGCTTCATGCGCTGACCTCGGTGGTCGAACGGCTTCTGGTTCTCAACTTCGGCAAGGTGATCGGTATTGGAAAACCCGACGAGCTCATGGCGTCGCGTGCCGTCCAGGAGATCTATCTGGGGATCGAGCTATGACGGCTATGCTTGAAACCAGAGGGCTCAAGGCCTTCTACGGCGACTTCCAGGCCCTTTTCGGTGTCGATATCGCCGTTGCCAAGGGGGAAACCGTTGCGATCATCGGCGCCAATGGCGCGGGCAAGACCAGCCTGATGCGCGCGATCTCCGGCGTGCTCACAAGCGAGCTGGGCATGGTCGTCTATCGCGATGAACCGATCGGCGCGCTGGCAGCACCCGACGTGCTTGCCCGCGGCATCGCCATGGTACCGGAAGGCCGCCGGCTGTTCCCGTCGCTGACCGTCGAGGAGAACCTGTTGATCGGCGCCTATGGCCGCAAGGGACAGGGACCATGGACTCTAGAGAGTGTCTATGAGCTCTTCCCGATCCTGCGCGAGCGTCGAAACAACCCGGCGACGGCCCTTTCCGGCGGCCAGCAGCAGATGGTGGCGATCGGCCGGGCACTGATGTCCAACCCGGACGTGCTGCTCTGCGACGAGATCAGCCTCGGCCTGGCACCGGTCGTCGTTCGCGACATCTATGCGGCTTTCCCGCGTATCCGCGCAACGGGCGCCTCGATCGTCATCGTCGAGCAAGACATCGCCCAGGCACTGAAGGTCGCAACCCAGGTCTATTGCCTGATGGAAGGGCGGGTGACGCTTTCGGGGCGTCCGGAGGTGCTGACCCGCGAACAGATCCACCAGGCCTATTTCGGAGCGCCGCGCCATGAGCTTCATTGACACGATCGTGCAGGGCGTTCTGCTCGGCGGGCTCTACGCCCTGTTTGCCGCCGGCCTGAGCCTGGTCTTCGGCATCATGCGGCTCGTCAATCTCGCCCATGGCGACCTGATCGTGCTTGCCGCATTCCTGATCCTTTTGCTGACCTCGGCGCTCGGCCTCAATCCATTCCTGGCAGCGCTCATTGCCGCGCCACTGATGTTCCTGACAGGTTGGGGCCTGCAATACTTCGTGCTCAATCGCACGCTCGGCAAGGACGTGTTGCCGCCGCTGCTCGTCACGTTCGGCATCTCCATCGTCCTCCAGAATGGCCTGCTCGAAGCGTTTTCCGCCGACAGCCGCCGCGTGTCCATCGGGGCGCTGGAAAGTGCTTCGATCGGCGTCGGCTCGCTCAACATAGGCCTGATGCCGTTGATGACCTTCCTGTCGGCGCTCGCCGTGATCTTCGGCCTCAACCAGCTGATCTATCGAACGGCGCTCGGGCGCGCCTTCCGCGCGACCTCCGACGACATCGTGACGGCCGGGCTGATGGGTATTCGCCCGCAACGCGTCTTCGCCATGGCGACCGGGCTTGCCATGGTCGTGGTGACGATCGCCGCCCTCTATCTTGGCACGCGCGCCAACTTCGATCCGACATCGGGACCGTCCCGCCTGATCTACGCCTTCGAAGCCGTGATCATCGGCGGCCTCGGCTCGCTCTGGGGAACGCTTGCCGGCGGGGTCATCCTCGGCGTTGCGCAGACGCTTGGGGCGGCCGTCAATCCGGAATGGCAGATCCTTGCCGGACATCTCGCCTTCCTCACCGTTCTCGTCATCAAGCCACGCGGGCTTTTCCCCCGCGCCGTCGATTGAGGTCAAGCCGATGTCCATCGCCATTCCGTCCTTCAAGGTCGAAACCCGGAGCGGAACCTCATCGCTTGCAGCTTTGGCGGCAGTCGCCGGGCTCGCGCTTGCGATTGCAGCTCCCCTCATCGTGTCCCGCAGCGTCGTGCAGGATCTCTTCTTCATCCTGACCATGCTGGTGCTGGCGCAAAACTGGAACCTGCTTGCCGGCTATGCCGGGCTGATCTCGGTCGGCCAGCAAGTTTTCGTCGGCTTCGGCGCCTATGCGATGTTCGGTGCGGTCATTCTGGCGGGCGTCGATCCCATCGTTGCGATCCTGATTGCCGGCGCTCTTTCGGCGCTCCTCGCCATTCCGACGGCCTTTTTCACCTTCCGGCTGCAGGGACCCTATTTCGCCATCGGCACCTGGGTGGTGGCCGAGGTGGTGCGGCTGCTGCTCGCACAGTGGAAGGCGCTCGGCGGGGGTACCGGCACGTCGCTGCCGCGCGAGGCGACGAAGGACATGGCAAGCGTCGATATCGTGCGTGACCTCTTCGGTATGAAGGCGGCCGCAGCCAGCGATGCCCTCACCTATTGGATTGCGCTCCTCCTGGCGCTCGCGACGATCGGCTTCATCTACCGCCTGCTGCGAAGCAAGCAGGGGCTCGGTCTTGCGGCCGTGCGCGACAACGAGCAGGCCGCCCGTGCCGTCGGCGTCGACGCCCGCCGCATGAAGGCTCTGGTCTACGTAGCGACGGCCTACGTCACTGGACTGGCCGGTGCGCTGATCTACGTGCAGAAAGCGCGTATTTCGCCGGACGCGGCTTTCTCCGTCACCGACTGGACGGCCTATGTCATCTTCATCGTGGTGATCGGCGGGATCGGCACCATCGAAGGGCCGATCGTCGGCGTGGTGCTTTTCTTCCTGCTGCAAAAGCTCTTCGCCGATTTTGGCTCCTGGTACCTGCTGGTCCTTGGCCTCATCGGCATCCTCGTCATGCTCTTTTCGCCGCGCGGTCTCTGGGGCCTGTTCTCCGATCGCACCGGAATCCAGCTCTTTCCGGTCCGTCGCAAATTGATCGGCGGACCACTCGCACACATGCCAAAGGGAGGACCAAATGGCTGATATCACAACCGACGTACTCATCATCGGCACGGGGCCAGCCGGTTCCGCCACGGCCGCCCTGCTTTCGAGCTACGGCATCGAAAACATGGTGATCAACCGCTATCGCTGGCTGGCGAACACGCCACGCGCCCATATCACCAACCAGCGCACGATGGAGGTCCTGCGCGATCTCGGCCGGGACGTGGAAGACGAGGTCTATATGTTCGCCGCCGAACAGGACCTGATGGGCGAGAACGTCTTTTGTACCTCGCTTGCGGGCGAAGAGATCGGACGCATGAAAAGCTGGGGCAAGCACCCGGTCTCGCGCGCCGAACACCAGCTATCCTCGCCGAGCCAGATGAACGATCTGCCCCAGACTTTCATGGAGCCGCTCCTATTCAAGACGGCTTGCTCGCGCGGTACCCAGGCGCGGATGTCGACGGAATATGTCAGCCATGTACAGGACGGCGAAGGCGTTACCACGACCTGTCTCGACCGGTTGACCGGCAAGGAAATCACCGTTCGCTCGAAGTATCTGATCGGTGCTGACGGCGGCAATTCGAAGGTCGCGGAGCATGCCGGGCTCACCTTCGAGGGCCGGATGGGCGTTGCCGGCTCAATGAACATCCTGTTTGAGGCCGACCTGTCGCGTTATGTCGCCCACCGTCCTTCGGTACTCTACTGGGTGCTGCAACCGGGGGCCGACGTCGGCGGTATCGGCATGGGCCTCGTGCGCATGGTCCGCCCCTGGAACGAATGGCTGATCGTCTGGGGATACGATATCAACCAGCCGGCACCGGCCGTCGACGAAGCCCATGCGAAGAAGGTGGTGCGCGACCTGGTCGGCGTGCAAGATCTGGATGTCACGATCAAGCAGGTCTCGACCTGGACGGTCAACAACATGTATGCGACGACGATGTCGAACGGACGCGTCTTCTGCATGGGCGATGCCACGCATCGCCATCCGCCATCGAACGGGCTCGGCTCCAACACCTCGATCCAGGATGCCTTCAACCTTGCCTGGAAGCTCGCTTTTGTGCTGAAGGGCCAGGCGAGCGAAAAGCTGCTTGATACCTACACAACGGAGCGAGCGCCGGTCGCCAAGCAGATCGTCACCCGCGCCAACAAGTCGATTGAAGAGTTCGGCCCGATCTTCAAGGCGCTCGGCCTGCTCGATTCCATCGATCCGGTGAAGATGCAGCAGAACATGGATGCGCGCTGCCGCGATACGCCGGCGGCGGAAGAACAGCGCGCCGCCATCCGCAAGGCGATCGCCGCCAAGGTCTACGAGTTCGACGCCCACGGCGTCGAGATGAACCAGCGCTATCGTTCGGACGCGATCGTCACCGACGGTCAACCCGAACCGGCCTTTGCCAAGGACCCGGAACTGCATTTCCAGCAGACCACCTGGCCGGGGGCCCGACTGCCGCATGCATGGGTTTTCTCTGGCGATGGGAAGAAGGCCTCGACGCTCGATCTCTCCGGCCACGGCCGGTTCACCGTCCTGACCGGGATCGGCGGACAGGGTTGGATCGAAGCGGCAAAGGTCGTCGGCCATGAGCTTGGTGTCGATATAGCGGCCCACGCCATCGGCGCGCGGCAGCATTGGGATGATTTCACCGGCGACTGGGCCGGGCTGAGCGAAGTGCGTGACAGCGGCATCGTTCTCGTGCGTCCTGACCACCACGTCTGCTGGCGCTCGGAGGCGCAGTCGGCAGATCCCGTCGCAGACCTTCGTCGGGTCATGACATCAGTGCTTGGGAGGTGATCCATGGAAGCGCATGAGAAAGGCTTCTTCACCGAAGAAAACTCGATTGAGGTCGTCACGGGCCGCAACAAAAATGCCAAGGACGAACGACTGAAACAGATCATGGAAGTCGTGACGCGCAAGCTGCACGAAGCGGTGAGGGAAATCGAGCCGACGCAGGAGGAGTGGATGGAGGCGATCCTCTTCCTCACACGCACCGGACAGATGTGTAACGAATGGCGGCAAGAGTTCATCCTTTTGTCCGACACGCTCGGCGTCTCGATGCTGGTCGACGCAATCAACAATCGCAAGCCGTCGGGTGCCTCCGAAAGCACCGTGCTGGGCCCGTTTCATGTCCAGGACGCGCCGGAGCTCGAGATGGGCGCAAACATCTGTCTCGACCAGAAGGGCGAGGACATGGTGGTCGGCGGTCGCATCCTCGATACCGAGGGCAGGCCCATTGCTGACGCCGTGATCGATGTCTGGCAGGCCAATGACGAAGGTTTCTATGACGTTCAGCAGAAGGGCATCCAGCCGGAGTTCAACTTGCGCGGCGTCTTCCGCACCGGGCCAGACGGCGGATATTGGTTCCGGGCGGTAAAGCCGAAATACTACCCGATCCCGAACGACGGTCCGGTCGGCCGGATGCTGGAGCATCTCGGGCGTCACCCTAACCGCCCGGCCCATCTCCACTACATCATCAAGGCCGACGGGTACGAGACGCTCATCACCCACATCTTCGATCCGGATGATCCGTATATCCATTCGGATGCGGTGTTCGGAGTGAAGCAGAGCCTGCTGGCGACTTTCCGGCGCGTTGAGGACCCGGGCCGCGCCGCGGATTACGGATTTTCGGGTCGCTTCTGGGAAGTAAACCACGATTTCGTGCTGGCGCGGTCAAAGGGCGCCAACTGACCGGTTCCGAGGTCATTGCCTAGCAGCGGCACGCCAAAAAAGCAATCGTCGCTCAGGCCGCAGGCTCGCCATTCTGCTGCAAGACCACGTCCAGCATTGCTGGCGTGCGTGACTTCGACGTGGAAGAAGGAGGAGGAAGGAAGGTTATTCCCTTGCCTCCTTCGGATCCTCAGATGAAATATCTGGTGCGGTCACCCCGAAGGGACGGACCGCCAGGAGCAACGAGGCGAAGGCAGCAGGAGACATTCAGTGAAAGAGCAACTTGCCATCATTCAGGCGCTTGGCGTTCGATCGGAGTTCGATGCGCTGAGCGAAATCCGCACGCGGATTGAATTCCTGAAGGCATATCTCGTGCAAGGCGGACAGCGCGCCTACGTGCTCGGGATCAGCGGCGGGGTCGATTCCCTGACGGCCGGGCTTCTCGCCCAGCGCGCCGTTCAGGAGTTACGCGAAAGCGGCCATTCGGCGACGTTCATTGCCGTCCGGCTTCCCTATGGTGTGCAGGCGGACGAACACGATGCGGCCGCAGCTGTCGCTGCGATCCGCCCGGACCGAGTCATCACCGTGGATATAAAACCGGCGGCCGATAGACTTATGGACGCAGTCCTTACCGGTGGCGTTGACCCGGCCCCGCGTCATCATTTCATCCTCGGGAACGTGAAGGCACGGCAGAGGATGGTCGCCCAATATGCGATCGCCGGGGCATCGTCGGGTCTCGTCATCGGCACGGACCACGCTGCGGAGGCGCTCATGGGCTTCTACACGAAGTTCGGCGATGGCGCAGCGGACATTCTCCCTCTCGCCGGTCTGAACAAGCGCCGCGTCCGCGCCGTCGCCTCGAAACTCGGCGCGCCGGAACAGCTCGTCTGGAAAACTCCCACCGCTGACCTTGAATCGGACGCGCCTCTGCGGCCGGACGAGGACGCTTTCGGCGTGACATACGACCAGATCGACGACTTTCTCGAAGGCAGAACTGTCGCGTCGGCTGTGGCTGAACGCATACTCTCAACCTATCGCGCCAGCGCACATAAGCGCGCCCTTCCCGTCGTTCCCACGGACCATCACCAGGTCTTGCACGCCACGACTGCATGATATCTGCGGTTCGGCAAATCCTGGTCCATTCCGGTGTGAGGCCCGCGCAGACAAGCGACACCAGCGAGAAGGTATCATCACAGCTGTGAGCGCTGTTGCCGGGTGGATTATGCATTCGGGGCTGCTCCGGCTTCGCGCCAATAGTGGAGAGGAGGATCGTTGGCAGCAATTGACATATCCAATATATCTATTATTCTGGATTAATGGATAATATCACCGCAATAGCGGCGCTTGCCGCACTGGCCCAGTCTACCAGGCTCGAGACATTCCGGCTTCTCGTCCGACATGAACCGGATGGCGTGCCTGCCGGCGAACTTGCCCGCCTTCTCGACGTCCCGCAGAATACCATGTCGGCGCACCTCGCGACGCTGTTGCGCGCCGGCCTCGTGACAAGCGAACGGCAAAGCCGTTCGATCATCTATCGAGCCGACCTCCACGGCCTGCGAAACCTGACCCTTTTCCTGTTGAAAGACTGCTGTGGCGGCTCGACCGAACTCTGTGCGCCGCTGATCGCCGAACTTACGCCCTGCTGCGGACCCGAGGTGAAGCTGTCATGAGCGACATCAGACTAGAGCCAATCCCGGGAAGCGATCCCGGACTGAAGCTGGCGCTATCGGCCTCCGGTCTTCCGATCGAGGACCTCGGAGAGCCGGGACGCTCGTTCTTCAGGGCGGTTTCCTCCGATGGCGGCACAATTGGCTACGCTGGCATTGAGACGTGCGGCGATGCGGTCCTCCTCAGGTCGATGGTCATCTTGCCCGAGCATCGTGGCAAGTCATTCGGCAAATCGCTGGCCAGGGAAACCCTGAAAGCCGTCAAAGAAAGCTCGGCAGTCTTCCTGGCTACGACGACCGCCGCGCCGTTCTTCGAAAGCCTCGGTTTCGTTGCGGTCGAGCGAGCCGATGCGCCGCCCGCCGTTCTCGCAACCCGTCAGCTTTCGGGCATTTGCCCGGCATCGGCCACGATCATGAAACTCAGCAATCCTCCGACCTAACCACGGACAACGACCATGACCGACAAGACCTACAACGTGCTTTTCCTGTGCACGGGCAATTCCGCACGTTCCATTCTCGCCGAATCCATCCTCAACAAAGAGGGCGGCGGACGGTTCAGGGCATTCTCCGCGGGCAGCCAGCCCAAAGGCGAGATCAATCCGCATGCGCTGAAGGAACTGCAAGCACTTGGTTATCCGGCGACTGGCTTCTCCTCCAAGAGTTGGGACGTCTTTGCCGAGCCTGGTGCGCCCGAAATGGACTTTATCTTCACCGTCTGCGACAGCGCACACGGCGAAGCCTGTCCGGTATGGATCGGACATCCGATGACCGCGCATTGGGGTGTAAAAGACCCGGCCGCCGTTGTTGGCACGGAGGTCGAAATCCAGCGCGCCTTCGCGCAAGCCGCCCGCTTCCTGAAGAACCGGATCATGGTGTTCGTCAGCCTCCCGCTGGCATCCTTCGATCACCTGGCGCTCGAAACGAAGCTCGGCCAGATCGGCGCGATGGAAGGTTCGGCGGCAAGCCAGGGAAAGTCCGCCAATGTCGACGTTTGAACGCTACCTGACCATCTGGGTCTTTCTCTGCATCGTCGTCGGCGTCGCCCTCGGCCATCTGATGCCCGGTGTTTTCCAGGCCATTGGCGCGGCGGAGATCGCCAAGGTGAATTTGCCCGTCGCCATCCTGATCTGGCTGATGATCATCCCGATGCTCATCAAGATCGACTTCCGCTCGCTGGCACAGGTGAGCAGCTATTGGCGCGGAATCGGCGTGACCCTGTTCATCAACTGGGCGGTAAAGCCGTTCTCCATGGCGCTGCTGGGATGGCTGTTTATCGGATGGCTGTTCCGTCCCTATCTGCCCGCCGACCAGATCGACTCCTACATCGCAGGTCTGATCATCCTTGCGGCCGCGCCCTGTACCGCGATGGTGTTCGTCTGGAGCAATCTGACGCGCGGCGAGCCGCTGTTCACGCTTTCCCAGGTCGCGCTCAACGATGCGATCATGGTTGTCGCCTTCGCGCCGATCGTCGGTCTCCTGCTCGGCCTGTCGGCCATCACCGTACCGTGGGACACGCTCGTTCTATCGGTCGTGCTCTATATCGTGGTCCCGGTCATCATCGCGCAGGTCCTGAGAGGCCGTCTGACCGCTGACGGCACGACCAGGGCGCTGGACGTCATGCTGGCGAAGCTGCAGCCGCTTTCGCTTGTCGCGCTGCTGGCAACGCTCGTCCTCCTCTTCGGCTTCCAGGGCGAGCAGATCATCGCGCAGCCGACGATCATCGCCCTGCTGGCCGTCCCCATCCTCATCCAGGTCTATTTCAACTCGGGGCTGGCCTACGTCTTGAACCGGATCTCGGGCGAGCGCCATTGCGTCGCCGGACCTTCGGCACTGATCGGGGCCAGCAATTTCTTCGAACTCGCGGTTGCGGCCGCAATCAGCCTGTTCGGCTTCCAGTCCGGCGCAGCGCTGGCGACGGTCGTCGGCGTGCTCATCGAGGTTCCCGTGATGCTCACGGTCGTCTGGGCCGTGAACCGCACCAAGGGCTGGTACGAGGCAGCACCCGCCGTCTCCCGGAACACCATTACCGAAAGGACATGACAATGGACGTCACCATCTATCATAACCCGGCCTGCGGCACGTCCCGCAACACACTGGAGATGATCCGCGCAGCCGGGATCGAACCGACGGTCATCGATTATCTCCAGTCTCCGCCTTCGCGCGAGGAACTGGCAAGGATGATCTCCGACGCCGGACTGACCGTCCGCCAGGCGATCCGCGAGAAAGGGACGCCTTACGTGGAGCTGGGTCTCGACGATCCGAAGCTGACGGACGACCAGTTGCTCGATGCCATGCTCAAGGACCCGATCCTCATCAACCGGCCGCTCGTCGTCTCGCCGCTCGGCACAAGGCTCGCGCGCCCCTCGGAGGTCGTGCTCGACATCCTGCCGGATGCCTTCAAGGGAGCCTTCTTCAAGGAAGACGGCGAGCAGGTCCTCGATCAAGAGGGAAAGCGCATTGTCTGAGACCTTCCCTGCCTTGCAGGAGCCGCATCTTCGTCAGCCTGACCTCGACGCGTTGCGTCCCGCCTTTTCGACGCACAAGCCGCGTATCCTGATCCTCTACGGCTCGCTCAGGGAGGTTTCGTACAGCCGGCTGCTCGCGCACGAAGCCAGACGACTTCTCGAGCGTTTGGGGTGCGAGGTGCGCATGTTCGATCCAAGAGGGTTACCGCTTCCCGACGCGGCTCCGGCCAGCCATCCGAAAGTGCAGGAACTGCGCGAGCTGTCGCAATGGTCGGAAGGCCAGGTCTGGGTCAGCCCCGAGCGCCATGGCGCGATGACGGGCATCATGAAGGCCCAGATCGACTGGATTCCCCTGTCGCTCGGATCAATTCGACCGACGCAGGGAAAGACACTGGCGATCATGGAAGTCTCTGGTGGCAGCCAGTCCTTCAACGCTCTGAACCAGATGCGCGTGCTCGGCCGTTGGATGCGGATGATCACGATCCCGAACCAGTCGTCCGTCGCCAAGGCCTACCAGGAGTTTGACGCCGACGGCAGAATGAAGCCGTCCTCCTACTACGACCGCGTCGTGGACGTGTGCGAGGAACTGGTCAAGTTCACGCTGCTGACGAGGGACGCTTCCGCCTACCTGACCGACCGCTACAGCGAGCGGAAGGAACACGCTGCCGAACTTGAAAAGCGGGTGTCGTTGAGGTCGATTTAGTCACCCAGCCTTCGTGGGGCTGCGCGTAGAGACAGCCACTGCGATGAATGCAGCGATCCCGAGTGTACCAAGCATGGCATTGACGAACAGCGCCGTGGCGATGCCGAGATTCTCCATCGCCGTGGCGAACGCGAAGGGGGCGGCGGCCCCCACCGCCAGTCTGGCCGCAGCCATCTTTCCTGTAATCGCTCCGTAGCCTGCGGAGCCGAACAGATAGAGTGGCAGGCTCCCTTGAGCGATGCTGTTGATCCCGGACCCAAGGCCAAGACAGACGGCAAATGCCACCGCGCCAGGCAACCAGTTGCCCGAGACTCCGAGTATGAGGACGCCGAGGACCATAAGGGTCGCAGAAACGATCGCAAGCGCGGGCGGCGACAGGCCCTTTCCGAAGGCCATGTTGATCAGGCGGCTCATGACCTGTGCCGGGCCGAACAGCGATCCGATCACGACCGCCGCACTGCCGAGTCCCATCGCGCCCAGCATCGGCACCATGTGGGCGAGGATTGCCGCGAGAGTGAACCCCGAAAGCGAGAAGGCAATGGAGACCAGCAACATCCCGCGGCGGCGCGCTCGCGGCTCAAGTGCGCCGACGACGATTTCGTGGGTTCTTGTCTCATCCAGTTTGGAGCCGACCCTTCCGGCACGCATGATCCAGTAGTGAAGTGGCATGCAGATGAGAAGATTGAGCGCCGCGAACAGCAGATAGATTTCCCGCCAGGACAGGTACCTGATCAGTGTCGCGGCGATCGGCCAGAAGATGGTCGAAGCAAAGCCGCCGATCAGTGTGAGATAGGTGATGCTGCGGGAGGCTGAACGGGGTTCGCTCTCGACCAGCGTCGCGAAGGCTGCCTGGTACTGGACCATGCCGGAGGACACCTCCAGCAGGATGATTGCAAGGGCAAAGAGCGCTACGGACGGCGACCACGCGCAAAGCGCCAGGGTGAACGCCGCAAGGGTCGAACCAACCGTCATCACCGTCGCCGCGCCGACCTTGTCCATATGTCTGCCGATGAACGGAGCGGAAAGACCTCCAATGAACAGCGAGACCGAGAAGACGGCGAAGACCCGTTCCAGGCTGATGCCCAGGTCCTTGGCCATTCCTGGCGCCAGGATGCTGAAGGCATAATAGAGAGTGCCGTAGCCAATAATCTGCGTGACACCGAGAGCGGAGACGATGCCCGCAGGAACCTTGTTCGTATGCAATGACGTATTCCTCGGCGCTCTACGCTTCGCTTGGGCAGCAACGAGCGGATCGCTCGACCGAGCCGCGGATTTCGGGATGTCCTGCGCAGCAGTCCTCCGTCATGAACGTCACCAGGTCAGCCAGCGTGTCATAACTTGCGCTGTAGACAATCGAACGCGACTCGCGGCGCTGGGAGATGAGGCCGGAGCGTTCGAGTTCCTTGAGGTGAAACGAGACGTTCGATGGAGAAACGCCCATGCGCTCCGCAATCGCGCCTGCGGCCAGGCCCTCAGGGCCGGCGACGACCAGCGTTCTTACGATGGCGAGCCGGGTCTCCTGAGAAAGTGCCGCAAAGGACGCGAGGGCTTGACGATCATCCATATTTCAATAATCCTTGAACTATTGAAATCGAGGATAGACGCAAATGAGCAAGATCGACAATAGCCATTCCAACAAATCTGACATCTCGCTCGGAGAGTTGCTTGAAAGGATCGCTGACGCCGCGGACCTCCCACTGGTGTTCGCCTACGACGGAAAGCCCGTAAAGCCCGGCTACCATGTGACTGAGGTCAAGGTTGGCCAGTTCTCCGCGCTCGATTGCGGCGCTAATCCGGAGGCCTGGTCTGAAATCTTCGTGCAGTTGTGGGATATCGAAGAGGGCGAGCGGACCCATATGACGGCCGGAAAATTTTCGGCCATTGTCCGCAAAGTTTCCGAGCACGTTCGTCTTGACGGTTCGGCCAAGCTGACCTTCGAAGTGAGCGATGGAGTCCGCCCGATGCAGTTGTTCTGCGCAAACGATCCTGTCGCGGAAGACGGTGCTCTCCACGTTACGTTGACGCCCCGCCCCGCGAGCTGCAAGCCTCGAGACCGATGGCTGGCTGAACACGCGTCCAATGAAAAGCGGTGCTGCGGCCCTTCGACCGTCGCGGAGTGCTGCGCCTAGGCCACCCGGGAACGGCAGCCATTTCACCCATGCGGTAACCGCCAGCGCTCACCTCGCGCGCCGTTTCCAATTCGAAGATAAGAACCGGAGTTTGGCGCCCGGCAAGCTCACATATCCCTTTGATCAGGTCATCGAGCGGTTTCGATGGTCGCCCGATTTTGAAATGAGGATATTTCCATGAGCAAAGAAGAAGACAACAAGGCAGTCGTCGTTCGCTGGTTCACCGAATTCTGGGGCAAGGACGTCAATCTTGCTGTTATCGATGAGGTCGCGGCGCCCGATATGCTCCTGCAATATTCCCTGCACGAACCGCGCCGCGGCCGCGAAGACATCAAGGCGTTCATGACCGACTTCCGCGCCGCGTTCCCCGAACTCAACTTCTGGGGCACAGCTGACTTGATTGCCGAGGGCGACTATGTGGTCGGCCAGTGGGAAGGCGGCGGCACCCACACGGGTCCGGCTTTCGACGATTTCCTGCTCGGCGGCGTACCGGCGGCGACCGGCCGCAAGATGCACTTTACCGGCAAGACCGTGCTGAAGGTGGTCGACGGCATGATCGTCGAAGAGCATGGTCTCGACGACGGCCTGACCGCAATGATGCAGCTCGGGCTGATCCAGAAAGCCTGATCGAAAACCACATAGCGCCAGTTCGCGTGAGCTGCGCATCTTGGCCAAGAGAATTGAGGCTCGCACAGCTCCCTGTGCGAGCCTCAATTGCATGTTTCACCACCCCGCTCAATGCCGCGCATGTAGTCTGGCCGAACCAAAAGTGGTGTTTCAACATGGGATCAAAACGCTTTTCGCACTGAGTGCCCGTGCACTGGAGGTACGCCGGAAACCCGACGCCCTATCGATCGCCCGCGCAAGTTTCGGGTGGGTTTTGTTCGATTCGAGAGCAAGGATCGGAGTGTGACCAGCGCGGATCGGAGGCACGATCGAGCCAGAACAAATCCGAGTAGAAGACCATGGACATGAACATCCGGCCCGCACCAACCCTTTACAGCTCACCTCCTTCCGTGGGGGACGATCCCCGCTGGGCGCGGATCGTAGCGCGCGACAAGTCTGCCGACGGTCAGTTTTGGTATTCCGTTTCGACGACCGGCATCTATTGCCGGCCCTCCTGCCCGTCACGCACGGCAAATCCGAAGAACGTCGCGCTGCACGATACGCTCGAAAGCGCACGGACAACCGGGTTTCGTCCGTGCCGACGTTGCAACCCCGATGGCCCTTCGCTCGAATGCGAGAATGCCGCCCTAATCGCCAAGGCCTGCCGCATCATCGAAGAGAGCGAGGAGGAACCGTCGCTGGAAGAGTTGGCGGCTACTGTGGACCGCAGTCCGAGCTATTTCCATCGTATGTTCAAGACGTCGACGGGGCTGACCCCGAAGGCCTATGCCACCGGCCACCGCGCGAAGAAAGTGCGTGAGGGCCTCGATACCGGCACGAGCGTCACCGAGGCGATGTATGACGCCGGCTTCAATTCCAGCGGCCGCTTCTACGAAAAGTCGACCGGTATGCTCGGCATGACGCCGACACAGTATCGTGAAGGCGGCGCCAACGAGGAGATCAAGTTTGCGATCGGCCAGTCCTATCTCGGCGCAATCCTTGTGGCTTCCAGCACGAAAGGCGTCGCCTCGATCCTACTCGGCGACGATCCGGACGAACTGGTTCGCGATCTTCAGGATCGTTTTCCGAAGGCGCGCCTAATCGGCATGGACCGCGAATACGAGGCTCTGATCGCCCGCGTTTGTGGCTTCGTCGAAAACCCCACCGTCGGCCTCGATCTGCCGCTCGACGTCCGCGGCACGGCGTTCCAACGCCGGGTATGGCAGATCCTGCAGGAGATCCCTGTCGGCGCGCGTGTGTCCTATTCTGAAATCGCCCGACGTATCGGCTCGCCGAGTGCCACGCGGGCAGTCGCCGGAGCATGCGCCGCAAACACTATCGCGGTCGCCATCCCCTGCCACCGCGTCGTGCGTAACGACGGCGCGCTTTCCGGTTATGCCTGGGGCGTCGACCGCAAGCGCGCCCTGCTCGATCGGGAAGCGTCTCAGACCGCATGACGTCACGGCCACAACCGCCGCTCCGCCGCGGCCACATCCTGACCACCTGCAACCGGCCGCGCTTCGCGGTTGCCGACGAATGCAAGGCGTCCTTATGAATTTGCTCTCCCACCACGATGAATCTGTTGCCTTCCTCTCCAGTCATGACGACGACTGGGCCAGATTGATCGAGCTGGTCGGCCCTTGCCGGCACGACCCCAAAGCCGCCCGCGAACCATACGAGGCGCTCGTTCGCGCGATTGCCTACCAGCAGCTGACGGCCAAAGCTGGCGATGCCATCATTGGACGCCTCAAGGGGCTCTTCGATGACCGCGATTTTCCGAGCCCGGAAGACCTCATCGCGGCCGAGTTCGACCAGCTTCGGACCTGCGGCTTCTCGACCAGCAAGATCGCCACCATCAAGGCAATCGCCCAAGGAACGTTGGATGGCCTGATCCCCACCCACAACATCGCCGCGACGATGGACGACGAGGCGCTGATCGACCGAATGGTCGGTATCAAGGGCATCGGCCGTTGGACGGTCGAAATGCTGCTGATGTATTCTCTGGAGCGGATGGATATCCTGCCCGTCGATGACTTCGGTGTCCGCGAAGGCTACCGCGTCCTGAAATCGCTGCCTGAGCAACCGAAGCCGAAACAGCTGCGCGAGATCTCCAAGCTCTGGTCGCCCCATCGCACGGTCGCAGCCTGGTATCTGTGGCGCATCCCGCGCGAGCGCGGAAACGTTTTGAAGTAAATACGGCTCCGGGAAGTACACCATGCCCCTTCAAAACCGCGTCACGCCCTTCGGTGATATCGTCGCCATTTCTCAGCGCGGGCTGTTTACCGGCAATCGCGGCATCATCCACGATCCGGCAACGAAGACATTGCTGGCCAGGCGCTGGGCGACAAAAACCTGGCTCATTTGCGCTTGCGCGTTCAAGGGGTGGCGCCGGGACGTGATGGCGCGCCGGAGCTGGACGGAGTTGTTTTTCCTCGACGAGGCCGTTGCGCTCGCCGCCGGACATCGTCCCTGCTTCCTCTGCCGGCGCGAGGCCGCGGAACGCTTCCGGGCCTGCTGGGCGTCGGCGAAGAAAGAGGCGCCTCCTTCGGCCACGCATATGGATTCCGTCCTGCATGCCGAGCGCCTCGATCACCGCCGCAAGCGCTTGCATCCGATCACGCTTCCGGTGACCGACCTGCCCGACGGCGCGGTCGTCGTGGCAGCGGATGAGGCTTACACGCTGCGCGCCGGCCTCGCGTATCGCTGGGCCAATGACGGCTACGACAGGCCCGAAATCCTCAACGACGCCGATTGGCTCCTGACACCACCATCAACGGTCATGGTGCTCCTTGCGGGCTACCCGCCCGTCTTTCACCCGTCGATCAACACGATACGCAATAGGCCCGAAGATGCCCGATCTGTTTGACATGCTTGCCCCAGCCGATCCCGCAACCGAGATCATGGCGGAGGGTGCCATGCTGCTTCGCGGCGCAGCACTTCCCTTTGAAAAGGATCTGCTCGCCGCGCTCGGCCACATCACCAGCCAGTCGCCATTCCGACATATGGTCACACCGGGCGGCTTCACCATGTCGGTGGCGATGACGAATTGCGGCACCGCCGGCTGGGTCACGGATCGTACCGGCTATCGATACGATCGCGACGATCCGGAAACAGACCGTCCCTGGCCGGCCATGCCGGAATGCTTCCTCGATCTGGCTGTGGAGGCGGCGACACGGGCGGGCTATCCGGACTTCCGCCCTGACGCCTGCCTGATCAACCGCTACGAGCCGGGCGCCCGCCTTTCGCTGCACCAGGACAGAAACGAACGCGACTTCGCCAATCCGATCGTGTCCGTCTCGCTCGGCCTGCCAGCCACCTTCCAGTTCGGAGGCCTGAAGCGGAATGATCCTGTGAAGAAGTATGCGCTGCGGCATGGCGACGTGGCGGTCTGGGGCGGCCCGTCGCGGCTCTTCTATCACGGCGTGCCCGAATTGAAGGATGGCGTCCATGAGACTGTCGGACGGATGCGCATCAATCTCACCTTCCGGGGAGCGTTATAGCTTTCTGATTTGAAAGCAAGGATCGGAGTTTGGCGGCGCGACCAAAAACGTAGTCTCGATCGTGAGGACAGAACAAGGAGCTACGACGATGAACCTCATGATCAAGACTGACGCGCTGCGGCCGCAATCACTGCAGCATTCCCCTTCGACGACCGCCGGTGTTCTCTCCTACGCAGTCGCCGATTGCGAACTCAGCAAGGTGCTGGTCGCGCGCAGCGCCAAGGGCGTATGCTCGATCCTGCTCGGCGACAGCGCCGAAGAGTTGACGGCGGACCTTGCCAATCGCTTCCCGCAGTCCACGCTCGTGGCGAGCGAGGCCGTGGTGAAGAACGACGTTGCGAAAGTCCTGCGCTACATCGCCAAGCCATCCGGCGGCCTTCAGCTGACGCTCGACATGCGCGGCACGCCGTTTCAGCGCCGCGTCTGGGAAAAGCTGAAGGCCATCGCCGTCGGCCGGACGGTGAGCTACATGGAACTCGCCAGGTGGATTGGCCCGTTCGCGAACCCGCGCGCTGTCGCCGGCGCCTGCGCCGCCAACCCCATTGCGCTCGCCATTCCGTGCCACCGGGTCGTGCGCACCGACGGCGACCTCGCCGGCTATCGCTGGGGCCTTGAGCGCAAACGCACCCTCATAGAGAAGGAAGCCACGCTATGAACAAGACTGCGATCAACATGGTACCGGCCTCTGCGGATGCGTCCGCGGCGGCACGGATTGCTGCCTATGATTGGAAGGCGCTCGCCGGCGAGCTCGACGGCTTCGGCTGCGCTGTCCTTCCCCAGCTTCTCACGCCCGAGGAATGCAGCAGCGTCGCGTCGCTCTACGCCGACGAAAACCATTTCCGCAGCCATATCATCATGGCGCGGCACGGCTTCGGAAGGGGCGAGTATCGCTATTTCAAATATCCGCTGCCCGATCTCATCGGCGGTATCCGCACGGCGCTCTACCCGCGCCTTGCCGGTGTCGCCAACGTGTGGAACGAACGGATGGGATTGGACCAGAGGTTTCCAGGCGAGCATGCCGCGTTCCTCAAGCAATGCCACGATGCCGGCCAGACCCGGCCGACGCCGCTGCTGCTGCAATATGTTGCCGGCGACTTCAACTGCCTTCACCAGGACCTTTACGGCGACCTCGCATTCCCGATCCAGGTGGCGATCCTGCTCTCCGAGCCGGGCCGCGATTTCACAGGTGGCGAATTTGCACTGACCGAACAGCGGCCGCGCATGCAAAGCCGCGTCGAGGTCGTGCCGCTCAGACAGGGCGACGCCGTCGCTTTCGCCGTCCACAATCGTCCGGTCCGGGGGACGAAGGGAAACTACCGCGTGAACCTGCGCCACGGTGTCAGCCGCGTCCGATCCGGCATGCGCCACACCGTTGGGATCATTTTTCACGACGCCCGATGAGCGCGCGATGCCGGCGCCGCGGTTTCGCAGCGCCGGCTGGCCTTCCGGCGCCCCTGGCCTGCAGCCCGAGCGGACTGCCGCAACTACCACCCAGGATAAAGCGCGTAGAGCCGAGAGCGTGCCAGATGCAAGGCACCCGCCGCAGCCAGACAGTGTCTTTCCCTGCCCGATAGAGCCATAGGATCGAAGCGGCCATCATTTGCCTGACATCCGGCATCGCGCGATAGTCGGCCTGCCATAGCTCCATGCCGTGCGGATCCACCTCGTCTCGGTGATAGTCGTAGCCGGTCGGCCGGATCGCATGATGGTAGGGCGCGTGCCCGTCATTGCGAAACAGAGCGCTAAGCTCGTAGAGAGCGATCACATGGCGCAAATGATGATCGAACGGCTTCGACGCGCCCTCCACGGGTCGCAGGAGATCGACCCCGAGCAGGTCACAGAGCCTTTCGACGTCTTTTTCATCCAGCTCAAGCCGCGCCCCCACCAGCCGCGTCAACCTGTAGCCTGGGAATTGCCGACGGGCGGCATCTACGGAATCGATCGACAGCCTGATGACCTGCAGCGGCTCGGCGATATGCCCGCACGGCGAGACTGCGGAACGAGCATCCGACATCTCATTCCTCCGTGGCGCGCTGCTCGCGTGCCAGCAGAGCACGCTTGCGGCGGACACCCCATCGATAACCGGAAATCGAGCCATCCTTCTTGATGACGCGATGGCACGGCACGATCACGGCGATCGGGTTGTTGGCGATCGCAGCTGTTGCGTCCCGCGGATCACGCGAACCGAGCTTGGCTGCGAGCGCCCCATAATTCGTGGTCTGGCCAGCAGGAATTTCCCGCAACATGAGCCAGACCTGGACCTCATACAACGTCCCGCGCAGATCGAGTGGCAGATCGTAAACCTTGGCCGGATCGTCGATCGCGCCGGCCACGGTTTCGATCACGTCGGCAAGTTCCTGCTGGGCGCGTTCAAGCTCGGCTTCGGGAAAGCGGATACTCAACGCATCCTCCATCGCGGTGCGCATCGAGCTGAATTCAAGCGCCACAATCCCCTTGTTCGACATGGCGACAACAAAGTCGCCAAGGGAACTGGCGCCCCATGCAAATCGAATAGTTTCACGCATCGTCTTACCTTCTTCACTCGTTGTGAAACGAGTTTAGAAGCTGATGCGTTGCGCCACTCTCCGGTCCTTGCTTTCAAATCGAAATACTGATCGTCAGCGTCTCGTTCCGAGGAACTGCTAATTTCGATTTGAAAGCAATTTTCGGAGCGCGTGTGCCCGAGCGGCAGCCGTATCGTTCGTTGGCAAGCCCAATGTAACTGCAAATGGCCGCCGCCCGCCATCAGCGTGAAAACGCGCGCGCGGCACTCCGGGGCTCTTCCACGACGCTGAGGAACATCAACGCGGTCTGAAGAGGCCCTTCAAATCACAACGGAGGGACCAGCCATGATGACATTGCTGCGAGGTCTGCATTCCATCGCCGCTCAGCGCGGCGACGGTCTGCCTCCGGAATTACTCCGAATGATCACGCCGTCGCCGGCTTGGTCCGAGGTCGAGCGTATGGGCAGCGCGGCGATCGGCCAGGACACCGGCGGCAAGCCCGCCGATGAGATGGAACAGCCCACTCGATCTGCCGAGGTCGTGCCGATGCTCCTGCGAATGCGCGGCAATGTTCGCTAGACTGCGCGAAGGATAGACGTTTCTTCGAACCCCAGAATATTGGTGCCGCGCCTTCAGGCCGCCTTGTCGCGGCCAATCGCCTGGACCTTGTCCCAGATCCGCTCGGGCCTGGGAATCTCAAGGTCGAAAACGGTCTCAAACGTGTCCGCGAGATGGTCCGCGCTTGTGATGCGATGTTCGCGAACGCTGCCCGGCGTGACCGTGCGCAAGCGATCATTCTGTAGGGCGACATAACCGTCCGCGGTATGACGCAGCACTGCAAGCGCGTTTGTGAATGGCGACCCGGGGTCCCGCATCAGCCACGAATGCGTGGCGGCCATGGCGGCCTCGCAGCTGTAATCGGCACGGAAATCGAAGCTGTGTGCGATGCCGTGTACATGGTTGTTGAAGCGCAACCAGCCGTCCTCCGCCGGCATGATCGAAAAATCGAAACCGCGCTGGCTGAACGGTCCGACAGCAATCGGCACGGGTTCGACGATGGCGTCGGCCACGCCGACCTCGGCAAGATAGGGGCGGTCGAGATTAACCCGCAGGGTCAGATGATTGCCGATGGCGATATTGCCCAGTTTTTTGCGGTCGACGGCGCCGCAAAGACGGGTTACCCGGAAACCGAGCGCGTCAAGTGCTGCGCCGAAGAGACCGTTCATCTCGTAACACCAGCCGCCGCGCCTGCCCTCCACCATCTTCGCGAAGGCGGATGCCGGGGAGATCGAGCACGGCCATCCCATGAAGGCATCCAGCGCCTCCCAGGTGAAGGTCATGAGGTGAGCGCGGTGAAGTTTCGACAGGCCTTGAAGGTCGAGAGAAATTGGCCGGTCGACCCGGATCCTTGCGAGATAGGCGTCCAACTGGCCGGCGGTCAGGCTCATTCCGATTTCGTGTGAAGGCGCGTGTGTCATCCTTCGGTCTCCTTTCGATGGACCGTTGTCGAGTTTTCTCGACACTGTGTTTGGGGCGGTCTGCCGCCGGATCAGGCGACCTTGCGCCTGCCTTCAGGCAGGAAAGTCAGGCCGAAATCCGCTGCGATGGAGGCGATCTCCTCGGGCGTTTCGGGCTTGCAGAGGTCGATGATCGGAAAGAAGTTCTCGAACCCGCCCGGCGTCACGACGACCATGAGGCAGCCTTCCGTCTCCCCGATGTTCCGGAAGCGATGCGGCACGCCGCGCGGCAGCGCGATGCAGCCTCCCTCGGCGAGCTCGACATAATCGCTACCACACCAGAAACCGAAGCAACCGGACAGGACACGGAAGAACTCATCCTCGCGCTCGTGCACATGAAGCGGCGGGCCCTCCCCGGGCGGCACGATGGCCTCGAGCATGCCCAGCGCACCGCCTGTATTGTCGGCCATCATCCGTATCACGTGTTTGCCGAACGCCGCTGCCGGCATTCCATGTCCCGGCGGTGATACCGCCGCGTAAGTGAATGTCTTCATGTCGGGTCTCCTTCTGCTTGAGGACACCCATCGATTACTTTGTGCTTCGTCTCATGATAAGAGCGATGACTTGACATCATTGAACGGATAATCGCGCTCATGAAATCGCTCGATCCGCTTGACGGGATTGCCGCCTTTCTGACGGTTTCCACCCATCTCAGCTTTACCAAGGCTGCGGACGAACTGGGCATGTCGCGCGCGACGGTGGGAGCCCAGGTCAGGCAGCTCGAGGATCGCCTCGGCATCCGCCTCTTTCAGAGATCGACACGCAAGGTCGTTCTTACCGAGGCGGGCGCCGCTTACCGCGAAGCCCTTTCGGGTATCCTTCCGCAGATAAGGGAGGCGGAGCGGACAGCGACCTCGTTCCAGAAGGAAGCCGTCGGACGATTGCGGGTGTCGGCGCCGCCCGATCTCGGGCATCTGGTGATCGTGCCGGCAGTTTCGGAGTTCCTGAAGCTCAACCCGGCCGTGTCCATCGAACTGGACCTGTCGCATCGGGCCGTAAACCTGGTCGAGGATGGCTTCGACCTTGCAATTCGAGGGCGCCTCGAAGTCGACATCAATCTCATCACTCGGCAGCTGGCGACATCGTCCCTCGTGATTTCCGCGTCACCCGCCTATCTGGCCGAACACGGCGCACCGAAGACGCCGCACGACCTGGCAAACCACTTCTGCCTCCACTTCGCCGAATTGCGGTGGGGGCGGATCTGGCCGTTCAGGAGGAACGATGAGGAGTTCCGCATTCCGATCGTGCCGCGGCTGGAACTAAATCACAGCCTTGGTCTTCGTGACGCCGCCTTGCTGGGAGTCGGTATCGTCCTCCTGCCCGACTTTATCGTTGGCGAAGACCTCAGGCAGGGCCGGTTGGTACAGCTTCTCCCCGATTGGCATATCAGTACGTTACAGCTGCAGGCGGTCTATCCGGCCAACCGCCATATCGCGGTCAAGGTCCGACGCTTCGTCTCGTTCCTGGCAGGCAAACTGCGGACGTAGAAGAGGTGATCTCGACAATTCCCGTTGAACGCGAGTTCGATGGGTCTTCGCGTTGCACCTTGGCACAGCCTGGAATACAGTCGAGGGGCAGAACCTGCATTTACAAGGTCATTCCTCAGATATCGCCCAGGGATTGTCGTTGAACTTCGATAGCAAAGACATGGCATGCGTAGGCGTCTGCTTCGGGACGCCAGAGGCCCCATGCTTGAGCACTGTTCCAATCCGCGCCGCGACCTTTTCCGTGACCAGCATTTGCCGCGAACCCAGGGCCGATGAGGCAAACGACGTTCGGCTCCCTGCCTCCCAGTCCTATTTCCTCATGCTCTACCTGGAGGACGCCGAACACGCCGACATTCGGGCGGATGGCTCCTGTACTGAGGTTCGCCACTTCGCGCGCGGTACGATCTGCCTCGTGGATCTCGCGGACGGGGCGGGCATTCGCCTCAACAGTCGGCTGCGCTCGCTCGCCTTTGTGCTGCCCAAGGCCCTTTTCAACGAGACTGCGGAACTATCGCCGGAAATCGGGCGACGACGCCTGATCTGCCGTCGCGGCGAACCGGATTCAGTGCTTCGCAATCTCGGTACCGCGCTGCTTGCATTTTTTGCCGGCACCGGAACGGCGCCGGCGCCCCTGCGACCCGTAGCGGTCGCCATCTGCGCCCACCTCCTGCACCGGTATGGCGAGCCGATCGAGGAAAGCGTTGGCAAGGCGCAAGGGGCTCTTATGCGGGAAGAACCCGGAACCACGCTACGGCCAATCGCCGCGCAGATCGGCAGGGCGAAATCACACCTTGCCGACCATGCCCTCTCGCTGGAGGACATTGCGCATGCGTGCGATTTCGACGACCTCGGACATTTTGAGAGGGTATTTGTCAGTGAAACTGGCGTTACGCCTTCAGTTTGGCGGCGACGAGGCCTCCATTAGTCCAATTGCTTCAACGAAGAGAGTTGGGCAATCTTTCGTTCGCCAGTTAGTTGGGAGTGCACGATGTACAGGGAGTCCGCCCCAGAAAAGACCCAGGAGCCGGACGCCATACGCCGATCGATCGTCGATGCGTCTCCCATCTCCATAATGCGATTGAAGTCCGATCGGGAAGACTTGGCACCAAGCCCGGCCAACGTGCGCGAGGACGCCTTTAGCATTATCACGCAATTGCGCGACTTTCGGTTACATCGGCTTTGGCGTGGTAAGTCGCTGATTTTCGAAGGCGGCCACCCCGAGGGGGCGCTTGCCATCACGGACCTGCGCGAGGAATGGCGCTGCCATCATCTATCGCCCTTCGACAACGTGCGCTTCCGGATTCCCTTTCGGCATGTGCGCGACTTCGCCACCGAAATCGGGCGGCCCGACCTCATGGGCTTCGAATGCCCTCCTGGTACAGTCGACACCGTCATTCTCGGCCTCGCCCACGCGCTGCTGCCCGCGCTGGAGCGGCCAAAACAGGCCAGTCGGCTATTCATCGATCAAGTCACGCTCGCCATCATGACACATCTCGTGCAGAAATACGGCGGGCTGTATTTTCCGGGCGAGCGCAAGGGCACGCTGGCTCCCTGGCAGGAAAAGCGCGCGCTGGAGTACCTGGCCGCGCAGCTCGACGGAAACCTATCGATGATGGAGCTCGCAAAAAGCTGCGAGCTGTCTCGGAGCTACTTTATACAAGCCTTCAAGGCGAGCTTCGGCCGCACACCACTACGCTGGCTCACCGAATACCGCATCGCCCGCGCCAAGGAATTGCTGCTCCAGGATATGCCAATCGCCGAAATCGCCATTCGCTGTGGCTTCGCCGACCAAAGCCATCTGACCAGAAGCTTTTCCCTGATAGCGGGCATCACGCCCGCTCGTTTCCGGCGTGACCGGCGCACCTGAATCGGCCAAACGGGAGCGACCGTTGGCTGCATGGAACGGACGCCTTGTAAGATAAACACGACGAACAAGCCTCCGCCCCCGGCTCAACCTTGGCGGCGCAACCGGCGATAAGTTCAGGGAAAAACGTCCGGACGTCCACAGAGTTAGATTTCGCTGCTTAAACGTGAGAATCTTCAAAAGGCAGACATTCCCGACAAGAAACTGCAGTGGAATAAACGCAATATTGGAGAAACAGTCCCGCAACCGGCAACTGATCTGGGAGAAGCCGATGATCCTGGCAGCCACGCCGCCGTCCCGCAGCCTTCTGATCTCACCTATCTTAGCGCCGTCCGCCCACTCGACAGCCAGTTCGTTGATCGAGTGACCTTGCCGGCAGCTTGGCGCCCCCCTTCGCAGGTTTTTACCCGCTCCTTTCCCCTGACATTGGCGCCGTCATCTGCTGCGCGGCGGCATGTCGATCCTGCCATTTTCCTTCTGGGCTCCGCGACCACGTCAAGCGCAGGTATTGGACGCCGGGCAGCAACTCCATAGATAGGAAACCCGTATAATGCCTACACGGCGCAATTTTCTCGGTGCAACCGCCGCCGCCCTAGCCTTGGGCAGGGCAACCGCGACACACGCCCAACAGACTGGAGACACCTCGATGACGCCCGACCTGATCCTGCACAACGGCCTTGTCACCACGCTCGACCGCAGCAACCCGACGGCAAGCGCGGTTGCCATCAAGGACGGAAAGTTCCTGGCCGTCGGCGACGACCGGACGATCATGGCGCTGGCCGGCGCGGGCACCCGGGTGATCGACCTCAAGGGCAAGCGCGTGCTGCCGGGCCTCAACGACAACCATACCCACGTCGTGCGCGGCGGCCTCAACTTCAACATGGAACTGCGCTGGGACGGCGTGCGTTCGCTCGCCGATGCGATGGCGATGCTGAAGCGACAGGTGGCGATCACGCCGGCGCCGCAATGGGTGCGGGTCGTCGGCGGCTTTACCGAACACCAGTTCGCCGAAAAGCGGTTGCCGACGATCGACGAGATCAATGCGGTCGCCCCGGATACGCCGGTGTTCCTGCTGCATCTCTATGACCGGGCGCTCTTGAACGGCGCCGCCCTCAGGGCGGTCGGCTATGGCAAGGACACGCCCAA